>JADHEE010000162.1_pt1 | contig 37429 bp, 36 predicted proteins | sample 8952401 | NCBI WGS metagenome assembly JADHEE01 (sample SAMN16124438, study PRJNA663242) | bioreactor sludge metagenome | isolation source: sludge (ammonium) | place: India:Bengaluru | collected 2019-02-28 | reverse complement strand
CAGAATTTTGCCTTCCGCCATCAGCGGGATCACGTCGTCAACGTGCGGGTACGGGTAGACGTAGTGCAGACGTGTCCAGATGCCCAGCTTAGACAGCTGTTCGCACAGGCCGACCATGCTGGTTTTCACCGGCTCGCCGTTGTGGAAGCCGGAGCGGTGCTTCACGTCCACGCCGTAGGCCGAGGTGTCCTGGGAGATCACCAGCAGCTCTTTCACGCCCGCATCTGCCAGACGTTTGGCTTCGGCCAGCACTTCGCCAATCGGACGGCTCACCAGATCGCCACGCATGGACGGGATGATGCAGAAGGTGCAGCGGTGGTTGCAGCCTTCAGAAATTTTTAAGTACGCATAGTGACGCGGAGTCAGCTTCACGCCCTGTTCCGGCACCAGGCTCAGGAACGGGTTATGCTTTGGTTTTGGCACATAGTGATGCACATGTTCCAGCACCTGCTCGTAGCTGTGTGGACCGGTGATTTCCAGTACCTTCGGATGGACTTCGCGGATTTGATCGACTTTGGCGCCCAGACAACCGGTGACAATCACCTTGCCGTTTTCAGTGAGTGCTTCACCGATGGCTTCCAGAGACTCCTGCACGGCGCTATCGATAAAGCCGCAGGTGTTAACGATCACCATGTCGGCATTGTCGTAGCTCGGCACGACGTCATAGCCTTCAGTGCGAAGTTCGGTCAGGATACGTTCGGAATCCACCAGGTTTTTCGGACAGCCCAGCGAGACGAAGCCGATTTTCGGCTGGTGCGTAACATTGCTCATAGATTAAAAAGTAGTCAGTTAGGGAGTTATCAGGGCAGGGATTGTACAGCGTTCTCGCGGGGATTTATACAGATCCCTGTGTAGTGGATCGGGAATCATTATCGGCTCGCCATTGCCCGACCAGCCAGAGGTTGATATCTGAGTGAACTGACACGGCAGCATGTAGTATGCGGCCGTCTTTAACAAGCCTGCAGGACAGGTTATATTACAGCAAATCCTATTTTGTTATCAGTGCATAAACAGTCTATTTCATCAGCACAATCACAAAGTTTTATCACTTTATTGTAACCGTAGTACCATTGGTTGACATAATTATGCATGGTGTTAACACTGTTAGGTTCACAATTAAGGTGAAAACCTACACACCAAAATGATCTGGTTCCCAACAGGCAATCTTTAATAGCAAGTAATTTCTTAACGTCCTTTTCAAAACCATTAATTAAAGCTTGAGAGCTTTTCGAGCATTTTAATTCAAGGAAAATATAGGAATTAGTTCGGCTACGCTTTTTTCTGAAAGCTAAATCAATGAACATGTTATATCTATCACGCAGCTTTCTATTATCTGGAAACGCTTCAACTTCCCTTTCAACATGAATACCTGGCATTTGAGACATAAAGTATTCAAGTTCAACCTGTAACCATTTTTCCCAGTCATTTCTTTCACGTTTAAGAATCATTCTGAGTCTCGCTCTTACCCCTTCATCTTTCAGAAATTGATCCATGATGGTTTTAACGGTATTGGAGTCAGCTCTGTCAGTCATATTTTTCCCTCTATTTTTATAATGTTATATCGGCAGAAACCATCAATACTTTAACTTAAATGTGGGTGATTATCATGAGCCAGAGATATCTCAGGGCTGACCGTTTTCTGGCCAGCCTGACAATCAAATAACCCTTATTCTGACGGCATCGTTGTAGCACGCTAAAATAAACTCACCGAACTCCTCATCATCGTGATACTCAGTGTGACCAATTGCGTTTTTATGATTGTGCACATTGGCTAATCCTGAGCACTCCAGCCCGATAGGGCGTTGGGAATAATTCAGTTCCCCCATCCGGTACACCCACTTAAGAATTTGATCGTTGGTACTGTAGACGTTGGTGTGCGCGATTGTTCTCGGTGACGCGATCGCTGTGATGCGGCGATCGTATTCATCACGGTTAAGCGCTCCGGCAAGTGATATGGAGGTCATGACATTATCATGGGTTAGATTGCGCATCGCCTCGGTAATCACTCGCACGCCAAGCGAATGGCCGATAAAGACTGCTTTATCATCATCGTACCAGACATCGTTTAAGAAACGCGCCAGAGCAGCACCCGCCCGATTTGCCTCATTTGCTGCCGATTTCCATTCCATATAGGCACTGGCCAGCAGACCCATGCCTTTCAGGGTAAGGTTAGTGAAACTCAGCAGCGAACGGGCAGAGTTCAACGCCAGTTGTTTTGAGGCAAAATGTAATACAGAGGATGAACGCCATTTTACATAATAAATGGGCGCATCGATTTTTGAAGCAATGTAGGTTTTCCAGTCATCGCTCCCCTGGGTTAAAAATCCTGGGGCGATAACGATGGGAATCCCGTCATGGTCCTCGTTGAGAATGTCTAGCTCAATCTTTCCTGGACTCAGGTTAGCCAGTCCTGACAGGTCGTGCGTGTAAAAGTTATTCATTTTTCATCCTGGGATAACTGATCCAGCAGCGCGCGGTACGCAGCCGTCTCGCTCTCTTTACGCGCCAGGCCTTGCTCGATTTCGCTAAACTCCTGCTGCAGGCTCTGACTGAGCGTCTCCTGCAGACCGCTTTTCAGCGCTTCAAGCTGATCAAAAATGGATTTCGCACCCGCGTCTAACTGCTTCGCCAGCTTGTCGAACATCGCGCCCAGAGCCTTGTCCAGCGCCTGCTGCAGCTTTTGCTTATCTTCACTGCTTTTGATTTCGCCCTGGAAGGGGATCATCATCTGGGATTCATCCGCCTTCAGCACCAGTTCCGGCAGGTCCAGCGCGTAAATGGCGCTTTCCAGCGCCCCGCGAAACAGCGCAGGGTCGAACTGCTCGCTGTCGGTGTTCAGATGATGCACCAGCGCCTGACGAAGGGTACTTTTCAGCGCTGCCGGCTCGATCAGCTGATTAAAATGCTGGCGGATCTGGCTGGCACAGGCCCGGCTGTACTGGCGGAGCTGTTCGATGGCATCCTGCGCGTTGAAGTACTGATACGCCACGGAGGTGGTGCCATATTCGGTACGGGTACTTCCCCAGCTCCAGGGTTTATACCAGGTCGAGTTACTCACCTGATAGGAGTACCGCTCCTGCTGGTAGCCGGTATGCGCCTGCAGCTGGCGGAAGCGGGCGATGTCATCGCTCAGCCTGCCGCTGACCCGCAGCGTCTCCGTTCGTGCCCGGTGCAACGTGTCGCCAATAATGGTACGCAGCTCGGCGGCAATCCCTTCCAGTCGTTTGCGGCACTCCGCCTGCTGCTGGCGTAAACTCTGCAAGTCCTGGGTTTCGAGGCTGGTAATACGGTCGGTAATGCGACCACGCAGGCGGGCGACAATCTCATTGAGCTGTCCCTCCGACTCGCGGGTAAAGCCTTCGCGCTGCTGCGCCAAAAGCGGGAGGCGATCCGCTCGCGCCTGCTGCCACTCCGCCTGCAGAGGGGCGAAGTTCGCGATACGCTCCCAGTCCTGCTGAGAAAAAGGCGCTGGCCAGCAATCTTCGGCCATCGCCTCCAGCCCACCAAAGGTGTGCAGCATGCTCTGGCTCCACTGCGCCTGCGGCCAGTGGGCGAAACCCCAGGCAAAGGTGCTGGCAAATACCGGGCTGGCTAATCGCTCGAGGATCGCGGCGCGCGCCTCGTTGCCGTTGTCACGCTGAAACGCGACCAGCTGTTGCGCTTTGTTTTGCGCGATACGCAGCAGGCGGGTCTGGATATTCTCTTCCGTTGCCGCCAGTGAATCACGATCGTAGCCATCGTCAAGGATCACCGAGTCATACTGTCCGGCGACCAGCACCAGCCGTTTCACCCCTTTGCCCGGCAACTGCTCCCCCAGCAGACGGATATCGGCATCATCAAGGAACTGGCTGCAGCGGGAGAGGAAAAAGACCACGTCGCAGTTAGCCATATAGTCGCGCGTTTTTTGCGAGCGGCTCTGCACCGGATCGTTCATCCCCGGCGTGTCTACCACCTCAAAGCCCTTCAGGGCGTCGTCCGGCAGGGTAAGCACCGTGGATTTGACCAGCGCGGTAAACTGGCCGTCGTTGCCGGTAAACTGGTTTAGCAGCCCCTGTAGCTCGCTGATGTCGTTGGCGAGAACCACTTCAGTATGGTTTTCGAGACGCGCCACTTTTTGCCAGTGGGCGGCGAAATCAATTTGCTTCTCTGCCGACATGCCCAGCAGCTCTGTTGCGACTTTCTGACTGTCACTGCCGGAGGCCTGACGGGCCTGCTCTTCGATCTGTTGCCACTCCTGCTGGCTGTAATACTCCACCTGCAGGCTGTGCTGTTCGCCATAGCCAATCCGCGTCAGGTTGGCGGTTTTCGGCGTGGCGGCTTCGGGCAGGATTGGGCGTCCGTCAAACAGCAAGGTGTTCAGGAATGTGCTCTTACCGGCTTTGACCTGTCCCATAATACCGATATTGAGCGTCTGCTCTTCATGCTGCCAGCGGGTAAGCTTCTGTTTATAGTCCTGCGCCAGGGCTTTTAACGCCTCCAGTTCGGAGGTGAAAGCGTGTGGAGCGCTGGTGCAGGCAGCGAGGGCGTGTTCAATGCGCTGTTGGAGTGCGGTAGTCATTTAGGGCCCTTAATGAAGCAGCTGTCGGGGATGTTGTGCTCAACATTATTTTCTTTGAGGAAAACATAAACCTTTTCAGATATTTTCGTCAGATATGTTACCGAAACATTCAGTTTTTTGAGTTCTTTGAGCTGACAAATAGAGTCCGGGATTGATGATATTCTGCCATTAGCGCCTATAGTTATTTCGTGTAACTTCTTAGGTAAGACAGATGGATCAGGGAAAGCTTTAATGTTATTTGAGTCAAATTTAATCTGTTTCATGTTACTGAGTAATGACAAGCCAGCCGGGAATGCCGTAACAGAAGGTCTGGAGTAAAATATATCGAAGTTGATTGTTTTTTCTAAATCTTTTATTTCATAGGGAATAGAGCCAACTGTTACATAATTATCATTAGCCCACTTAACTAATTCAATGCGTAAAGATTCAGTATACTCATCAAGAAACTCACGCCAGACAGCAATATCATTTATACCTATTTTTAGTTCCGGCTGTGATTGTTTATCATCCGTGATACCCAGAACTTCACAGGTGATATAAACAATCGTAGTCATCTGCGCCTGACCAATAGCCAGCATTTGTCCTAGGGTTTCAAACAGAGTTACCTGCTGTTGCGACAGTGGACCGTTGACGCGGGAAAAGACCAGACAGTCCAGCATAAAGCAGTAGTTGCCTCCGGCATCACGCACTGCATTGATCGCCTCTGCCAGTCCATCCTGACCTAGTTTTATCGCCATCTGGCAAAATTCGGCCTGTTTCCCGAGCATGCCAATTGCAGGTAGCCACAATTGCAGCATCCGCTGTTGTTGTTCGCTAATCGGGCTGTGGCTCAGTAGTGCCATAAACAGCAGTGCGCAATACTGACGGCGGGTATTTTCATCTTCATCCAGCAGTGAATGTGAAGGATAAGGATTCTCTTTCAGACGCTGACGATCCAACTGCTGTAAAATCGATAATGTTGAAATTTCACTCATGATGCGTTCTCGGCAAAGTAACTGTTCCAGGCGTTAAACGCTGAGGGTAAAGCAATGAAGGAAAAAATTGCCTCGCCTTTTTTGCCGTACTCTTCGGTTTTACTTTTGTCCTCATTCATAACGATTTTTGTCACGAACCCACTTTGCGACAGTGTGACCGAGCGGCAAATACTGCGTTGACCAAACATATGCCAAGATGGGGTGAGGGGTAGTTGGTAATAAAAACTATACTTACCTCTTTTCAGGAATTGATTGAGCTGAGGGTTGGTACGGTAGAAATAATTCTTTTGCGACGTACTCTCGGAAAATTGCTTTGTCTCAACGTTGGCAATATATACCTGCTTCTCGATACTGGAGAAGAGCTTTGATGACGTTTTCATACCTAACAGTCGTGTACTCCAGAAATTAATCTGCAAAATTTGCTCTTCCGTCACCTCCGTTAATTTTGCCAGCCAGGAAAGTCTTTCCACATGACGAGGGGTGAGCGGCCCGGCAAGGCGCTGCAAGACGGCAAAATCAAAAAGTAACGCCAGCCCAGCCTGTTTAACACCGCGTACGCTCTGGACAACGTGAGTCAGTGCTACTGCATCCAGCTTTCCAGCTTGTTGGAGATAGTGCGGCAGCGGAAAGGCCGGGCCAATTGAAGGAAGCAGTAAAAGCAGCAGCCGCTGTTGAGCGTCGTTTAATGCCCCATTTTCTAACAGTAAGGCCGCTAACAGCGTCAAATAATCATCTTTAAATGCGGCATCTCCGGAGGCAATAAAATGGCTGTCCAGGGGTTCAAGTGAAACTCTCGCCGCAGAAACCAGCGTGTTCATGAGCTCGTGTAAATAATCCTGGTTCACTGTGTCTCTCCTTTGCGCAGTGTTTGCAACGATGCATAATGTGTTGTCTCTTTTCGCAGTAACTTGTCCAGCCCGGCCAACGGGCGATCATCCATCAGGGATTGCCACATTTCTCCGCCCTCAGGCCTGTCATGGCGTAACAGTCGCGCACTGTTTCCTAGAACCCGTCTTTCCATGAGCGGTTGCCACAGATCACCAGCACTCTGGTTATCCCGCCGCAGCAGCCGATCCAGATGTATCAGCGGTAAATTGCGGGTAAGAGGACGCCATAGTTCAGGATCGGGTTCATCGTAAAGCGCTACGCCGGCACTGGCTGCTAAAGATTGCAGCAAGGTCTGCAGATTGACCGGCGTGTATTGCAGCATGGAGAGGCTTTCTGGCTCTTCCAGCGGGATCGATAGACGGGCGCCAATCAGTTTCAGATGATTAAAGAATTGCTGCTGGATGGCGGTGAGTGCTTCGCACACCTCTTCCAGTTGCTGGAGATCATTTTTGCATTTACGTTGCAGACTCTGCAGATCGGACTGCACGCCGGACTCGTCGCTCAACGTCAGGATGCGGTTGAATCGGCTTAACTGCCTTTGCCCCTCCTGGCGCGCCTCATCCAGATAATTTTCATACGCCATAAACTGGCGCTTAAACTGCCGCGTAAAGCCCGGATCGCGCCACACCTGGTTCCACTCCGTCAGGTAGTCCGTCAGCGGGGTGATGGACCACGGTTGACGTGGGCGGGTAGAGAAAGGTAGTACGTCCAGCACGTCGATGCCGCGCTGGGCCAGCGTCTCGCGCACCAGGCTGACGATATTCCCCACCGCCTCTTCGGGGTGCTTATCGGCGCGGCTGATGATAATAAGTTTGGGGATCTGCTTGTCCAGCGAGGCCAGAAACGCAATGTCATCTTCGGTGATGGTGCCCTTATCTGCCGGCACCAGCCAAATAATGAATTGGGCGCTGTTGAGCTGGCTGCGCGCTACGCTGGCGTCGGTGCGGGCGCTGCCTTCCTCGTCGGCCTTGCTGTAGCCGGGGGTGTCCAGCAACGCCAGATTCTCCCAGCCGAAGCCGCTGTGCGCCACCACCACCGATTTCAGCATCCGGCTCACCTGGCTGCCGTAGCGCTCAAGCTCCTCATGGGTGAGAGTGCGAAACTGACTGTGGCTCAGGGTAATCAGACGGTTGAACAGATTGATAGCTTTGACGTCCGGCGTTTCCTGCTCTCCCTGCACCAGATAGGTCGGCAGTGAGGTAGTGGGATCCACTTCGGTGACCAGACATTTGCGGTCGCCCACCAGAGCGTTAATCAGGGAGGATTTTCCGGCGCTGAAGCTTCCGCCAAGCCCAACCACCACTTTGCCGGAGAGCGCCGGATATTCACAAAACTCACGGAACCGCACCATTTCATGGCGCAAGGCGCGCAGAATATCCGTGAACATGGGTGGACTGCCACGACGTGCCAAAGCGGGCAGATCCTGCTCGATCAGATCCTCCAGCGCCCGCAGCAGGGCTTCATCCTCTTTTGCCGCGCCGCCGGGACGGTCTTCACAGGCCTGGCAGAGCAGGGCGTAGCGGTCACGCAGCGTATTCTCGTCCAGATCAGCCATGATTGAACTCCTGTAAACGGGCCAGCATCTGCTTCAGAGCCGCGCTGTCCTGCTGCCAGGTTTGCTGGCGCTGCGCCTCGGCGACCTGCTCTTTCTGTAACTCGCGAGCCTTGAGATCCAGTGTCTGTTGTACTTTCGCCATCGCTTCATCCGCCGCGCGGGAAATGGACTGCATCACCTCATCAATGGTGTTGCTAAGACCGCGAGTGATGTCGGGTTCCGCGGTGGAACAGCAGGATGGGATCACGGTATTAATCACATGACGGCGAGCTTCTTCCTGCTGCTGACGCTGTATCAGTTCCCGGCTGCCGCGCTGGAATAAGCCCTCCAGCGCAGAGATAAGGATCGGCGCTACCACCTTGCCCAGCGGGATGCGGGTAATCAGGTTGATGGCCGCAGGCAGAATGTAAGAGAGAGTGCTTCTAATCAGATCCGCGCTCGACTCACTGGCTTTAAAGCCATATGCATAGTGCGTGTCCTGTATTGGCAACCCGTCCGGTAGCTGCAGGTGTCCCAGCTCCCTCTGGATCACAGGCTTGAGATAGCGCTCAATTCCCTGCGACCAGGACATACGCAGGGCATGACCAATGGTGCCGCTCACGTCTTCACCGTTGAGTAACGCCCGGGTGAGCGTCTCAAGCTGGCTGTTCAACCGGCTGGCGAAATCATCCAGGATGGCGCGTCGGGTAACGTCGCGCTGCTCGTGCAGCCGGGCGGTGACGTGCTGAAGGTCCGCCTGCATGCGTTGATACTGCTCAGACAGCAGCTCGCGCTCGCTTTCGATCTCACTCAGCGTCTGGTTACGACTTTGCGCCAGCTGGTCGATACGCGCCAGCAGATCCCGCACGCACTGCTGCACCGGCAGGCCGATTGCCCGGTGCCAGAAACGCTGCTGCAATGGCAGCAGTACCGGCAGCGCCGCGGCCCATTCGGTGGCATTTTTTCGCTGTGTACGGCACACGGCGAGCAGCGGTTTACCGGTCAGAGCCTCAATCTGCTGACGAACGTGCGCAACCACCGCTTCAACGTCCTCCGGGGTTTTCTTATCGCATTTGGTAATGATCAGCATCATCGGCTTGTCATGAGCCGCCAGCTCCTCAACGATCTTCCGCAGGCTCTCTTTCAGAACGCCCTCATCGACGCTGACCACTACCGCGTAGGCAGCGCTGCGATCGAGATAGTTATCAATCGCCAGTGAATGCTGCGCAATGCCTGATTCCCAGCCGGGCATGTCCACCAGCGTCATGCCATCCAGCGCGGCGAGCGTGGCGCCGGGGAGGGTGATATCGACGACATTCTGCGGATCATGCTCGCCAAAGGCCTGCGCTTTTAACGCTTCGCGGCTTAGCGACAGCAGGGTTCCGTTTTTGCGGCGCAGGGTAATCGACTCCTGCGGAGCAAAACGTATTTCAGTCGGCAGGCTGGTTTCGGGATCGATGGCGACTGACAGCAGGTTATCCTGCAACAGCGTGTTAATGAGTGTCGATTTACCGGCGCTAAAGGCGCCGATCAGCGGCAGACGCACGGAGTAGGTACGTATATTTTCTTCAATCGTTTTTAGCTGTTCTGCGGAAAATTCGTATTGTTGCCAGTATGCGCGCAACGCGGGGAGTTGAGCGTCAATCAGGGCGGCTTCTGGCTGGGAGAGCATCATATCTTTCCTTTAATAATCAGCGTACATCATGTTATTAACGGCAGTTGCGCAGAAAAATTAAGGTTAATCGTATATTTATTGGGATCGTTGTTCCTGCCTTGGGTGGCAGCACACTCTACGCGACGTGACTGACACAGAATGTCACTGCAATAGCGAAGCGGGATAAACGCGGCATGATTTTTTGTCATTAAAGGAATGAATGAGATCAGTGAAGCTCGGAACGTGGAACTGGCCTATCTCTACCGGGCTTAAGGCAGATTTACTGCGCCCCCAGGCTGTTCTCTCCGCCTGCTGGTTTAACATTGTAAATTTTGTTAATCCGTCACGAATTATTGACCTGACGCATTAAACTGAGCAAAAAATAAACATAATCTGAAGGTGCAATTAAGCTGACAAGGGGGGAAAAAGCATGTCCGTTGACAGACTGAAACGCGATCTTCTTAACAAGATGATCAATGCCCGAATTGATCTCGCGGCCTATCTGCAGTTAAGGAAAGCGAAAGGGTATATGTCAGTCAGCGAAAGCGACCATCTGCGTGACAACTTCTTTGAACTTTGCACCTACATGCGAGAAAAAGCGCCTGAGCTGAGAGCGCATTGCAATGCCGACGAGCAAGCGATGCTCTATCGCGCCGCCGGATCGCTCACCACCGCAGGCGTCTGTATGATGACCGGCAACCACGATTGTCCGACGTTCATCGCCGTCAACGCAGAGAAGCTGGAAAACTGTCTGAACGATCTCACTCTCTGCATCCAGTATCTGAAATCACAGACACCGCTGATTCAGAGCTGATCCCGGGGGAGGCAACTCCCCCTTCTGGTTAAGCTTTTGTAAAAGTATCAACGCCCCTGCGCTGAGTGGCTAGTCTTATGCCATACGTCGAAAAGGAGTGCGTTATGCGTCGATCCTCGCTTATTTCCCTGCCATTGTTGCTAATATCCGCCTCGCTGTTTGCCGCGCCTGCCGAAGTGAAGGTGGCGGTACTGCAAAATAAACTCGATCACCCCTGGGCGCTGGCGTTCCTGCCGCAAGATCAGGGCATGCTCATCACGCTGAAAGGCGGGCAGCTTAAACGCTGGCAGCCAGGCAAAGGCCTCTCCGATCCCATTGTCGGCGTACCTAAGGTCTGGGACAGCGGCCAGGGGGGATTACTTGACGTGGCGCTGGCACCCGATTTCGCGACGTCGCGCCGGGTCTGGCTGAGCTACGCCGAGGCGGGCGACGACGGGAAAGCGGGCACAGCGGTGGGGTATGGCCGTCTGAGCGACGATAATACCCGACTGGAGGCCTTCAGGGTGGTCTTCCGACAGCAGCCTAAACTCTCTACCGGCAATCACTTTGGCGGCAGACTGGTGTTCGACGGCAAAGGCTACCTGTTTATTGGGCTGGGCGAGAATAACCAGCGCCCTACGGCCCAGGATCTGGATAAGTTACAGGGCAAAGTGGTACGACTGACCGAAGACGGAGCAGTACCGGACGATAACCCCTTTGTGAAGACCAAAGAGGCGCGGCCGGAAATTTGGTCGTACGGTATCCGCAATCCGCAGGGGATGGCGATGAACCCGTGGAGTAACACCTTGTGGCTTAATGAGCACGGGCCGCGCGGCGGCGACGAAATCAACATCCCGGAAAGAGGCAAAAACTACGGCTGGCCGCTGGCGACGCATGGCATCAACTACAGCGGATTGCCCATCCCGGAAGCGAAAGGGGAAACGGTCGCAGGCACCGAACCGCCGCTGTTTGTCTGGAAAAAGTCCCCGGCGCTCAGCGGGATGGCTTTCTATAACAGCGACGTCTTCCCGCAGTGGAAGAACAAACTCTTTATCGGTGCGCTGAAGGATAAAGATGTGATTGTGCTGAACGTCAGTGGCAATAGCGTCACCGAGGAGGGAAGGATCCTCGGCGACCGCAACCAGCGAGTGCGCGACGTGCGGGTCGGGCCGGATGGCTATCTGTACGTGTTGACCGATGAATCTGACGGGCAGCTGTTAAAAGTCAGCCCGTCCAGGGAGTAAATCAGGTAACCGGGATCATCACCACGCTGCGGTAGGACGGACGCTCGCTCAGGTTCGCCAGCCAGCGTGCCAGATGCGGGCGCGGCGCCCACTCCAGGCCCACGTTGGTCAGGTTCCAGACAAAGGGGGCGACGGCGATATCACCCACGCCAAACTCGTCGCCCGAGAACCACGGCTGTGCCGCCAGCGCCTCGTCCATCACGGCGAACAGCGATTCGCAGGTCGCTTTGGCAGCGTCGATGGCCGCATAATCGCGCCTGGCTTCCGGGGTTCTGACCAGCCCCATCAAAATCACCCGGTGGGCCGGGGAGAGCGTCTGGTTAGCCCAGTCCATCCACTTTTCGCCGACGGCACGCTTCGCAGGCGCATCGATCCACAGACGGTTCTGGCCGTATTGCGCAGCGAGATAACGCACAATGGTGTTGGATTCCCACAGCGTAAGGTCGGTTTCGTCATCCCGCAGCAGGGGCACCAGGCCGTTGGGGTTCATGGCCAGATACTCGGCTTCTTTATTTACCCCGTGTTCCAGTCCCGCCATGATCTGCTTAAAGGGTAAATCCAGCTCTTCCAGCGTCCAGATGACCTTTTTAACGTTGGTTGAATTGTTCCTGCCCCACAAAGTAATCATAACAACCCCTTATAATTAAAGCCGATATCAGGATGAGATCCGTGTTGATGACTTTACATGGTGAGATAAACCAAACCAATACGCAACAGACGCGAAAAAAATCGATGCGGTCAAAGCGTATCGGGTTGTTATTGCATAAACTTTAAAAACTTTACGAGGTTTTGGTTTTTTTTAAGGCGTTAGTACGTTATTACTCATCGCTTCTTTTGACACGGTGGTATGACGTGATTTTTGGAATGGAAACTCGGGTGGCATTATGATGCGAAAAACTTTTTCTTTACGCGGTCTGGTCGCAGGTTCTGCGCTACTGGTCCTTTTTGCACCTTCGCTGTACGCAGCGGAACAGGCGGCACCAGAAGCTCCGCCGGTTGATGCGCGCGCCTGGATACTGATGGACTATGCCAGCGGCAAAGTGCTGGCAGAAGGCAATGCGGATGAAAAACTCGACCCAGCCAGCCTGACCAAAATCATGACCAGCTACGTGGTGGGGCAGGCGCTGAAGGCCGGTAAAATTAAGCTCACCGACATGGTTACCATCGGCAAAGACGCCTGGGCGACCGGCAACCCGGCGTTGCGCGGCTCCTCGGTCATGTTCCTCAAGCCGGGGGATCAGGTGGCGGTTTCCGATCTGAACAAAGGTGTAATCATTCAGTCTGGGAATGATGCCTGCATCGCGCTGGCCGATTATGTGGCCGGCAGTCAGGATTCTTTCATTGGTTTGATGAATGGTTATGCGCAAAAATTAGGCCTCACCAACACCACCTTTAAGACCGTTCACGGGCTGGATGCGCCAGGCCAGTTCAGCACCGCCCGCGATATGGCACTGCTGGGTAAGGCCCTGATTCATGATGTGCCGGAAGAGTACGCCATCCATAAAGAGAAAGAGTTTACCTTCAACAAAATCCGCCAGCCGAACCGCAACCGTCTGCTGTGGAGCAGCAACGTCAATGTGGATGGGATGAAAACCGGCACCACCGCCGGGGCGGGGTATAATCTCGTGGCTTCGGCAACCCAGGGCGATATGCGTTTGATCTCGGTGGTGCTGGGCACCAAAACCGACCGTATCCGCTTTAACGAGTCAGAAAAACTGCTGACCTGGGGCTTCCGCTTCTTCGAAACCGTTACTCCTATTAAGCCGGATGCCACCTTTGTCAGCCAGCGCGTCTGGTTTGGTGACAAGAGCGAGGTCAAGCTCGGTGCCGGTGACAGCGGCTCGGTCACCATTCCGCGTGGCCAGCTGAAAAATCTCAAGGCCAGCTACACCCTGACTGAAAAGCAGCTCACCGCACCGCTGAAAAAAGGCCAGGTGGTCGGATCTATCGACTTCCAGCTGAACGGCAAATCGATTGAGCAGCGTCCGCTGATCGTAATGGAAGCGGTGGAAGAGGGCGGGTTCTTTGGTCGGATGTGGGATTACGTGCTGATGAAGTTCCACGACTGGTTTGGCGGCTGGTTTAATTAAGTCAAAGCCGGGTGGCGGCTTCGCCTGACCCGGCCTACGAACGACCCGGCATGCCCACACAAGCGTAGCGCTGCCGGGCAATAAACCGCACTCAGTACATCAGTTTAATCTGCTGCGCCTTCGCATACGTCACCAGCTCTTCATCCGGGCGGCAGTTACTCACAATGGCGTCAAAGCGCGTCAACTCCCCCATCCGCGCCGGGCGCACCTTACCAATTTTGCTGTGATCCACCACCAGCACATGGTACTGCGCCATGTTCATCGCCCACTGTTTTACCGGCAGCTCATCCAGATTAAAACAGGTCGCCCCCTGGCGAACATGCACACCTGCCGCGGAGTAAAAGGCGATATCGGGGCACAGATTGCTGAGGGTATCCTGCAAATTGAGCGGTTTGAAAATGGCGTTGCTGGCATGGAACTCGCCGCCGCAGAGGATCACCCGGCACTCGGGCTTTTCCTGCAGGGCGAGAAACGTATTCAGGGAGTAGCAGACCCCGGTGAAGGGCAGGGCGTTATCAATGGCTTCTATGATCCACGGCGTCGTGGTGCCGCAATCAAAAAACAGCGTCTGATGAGGCTGCACCAGCGAGGCGGCCAGGCGCGCCGCTTTGCGCTTCTCTTCGACCAGGCGGGTTTTTTGATCGCTCAGCAGATAGTGGCTGGCGCTACGAGGTTCGAGAACAATGTAGCCGCCGAGCAGCACGACTGGCCCGCTTTCACTGTTGAGGTCGCGACGGATAGTCATCTCCGAGACGCCCAGCAGTGCGGCGGCTTCTTTCAGATGCAGTTTATCGCTGCGCTTAAGCGCGGTAATCAGTTGAGCCAGCCGTTCGTCACGTCGTGTTTCCATAGGTCCTCAGAGCCATTAATAAACCCCCGTTACGTCGGGGGTTCAAGTTTAACTCGCGAGACCCAAATTAGTCACGTATCCAGCCTTTACGGATGGGCAGGGCAAAGCAGAACCGGTATAGCTGCGAGAGGCGTTGGTAGAGGACGTCTCCGCACAGGTTCCAAAGGATCTGTGCGCTCAGACAGCCCAGCAGCCCAACCATCAATCCACCCAGCATATCCATCGGCCAGTGGACCCCCAGATAAACGCGGGACCAGGCGATGGCGCAGGCCACGACCATCAACACCATACCCGACCAGAGCCGGTGCCAGAGCAGGAATGCCAGGGCAAAGGTGAAAATGGCGGTACCATGATCGCTCGGGAAGGAGTCATCGGCGGCGTGGTGCAGGAAGCTATAGCCGACACGATCGACAAACGGACGGTCATGCGGGAAAAGATGGCCCAGCAACCACGATGCCGCCAGGCTTATCACCAGCGCCATGGCGATTTTAATCACCAGCTGACGTTGAGCACCCACCTGCTTGCGCGGTCCCCATAGCCAGAGAATTGCAATCAGCGCCGGCATAATGCTGATCAGATCTTTTGCCACAAAGATGGCCAGTTTGATGCTCCACTCCGGTGATGCTGGCGTCGCATTAATCAGGTAAAACAGTCCGTAGTTCAGATTCTCTAACATACCCTTGTTACTCTTTTGCAAACCAGATGGAAATCAGGCCATAGGCCACCACCTGTGAAAACCACACCCACCAACCTGCCCACAGGTTATGAGAGAAGAAATGTGCGCCGCGCATCACCTGGCCATAGCCCATGACCAGCCCGAGTACGACACCCGTGGCCACCAGCGCCCAGGCCAGACGGGGACGTTCGCGCCAGAAAGCAAAAAACAATCCCATCACCATAAAGCCGCTCGAGGCGTGGCCGCCCGGAAAACAGCGGCCAGGGCCACTGCCAGCAGGCGCTGCGTCAAACAGGGGATAGGACAACGCCTTGCCGCCGTACTCCACCAGATCCCAGGGGCAGCTGTGATGGCTGATCGCTTTCAGTAAACCCACCACCGCCGTACCCAGCGCCATCAGAAGCGCTGCGGTCACCAGCCGGGCATTACGCCGGAACGCGCCGTAAAGCAGCGTCACCGCCGCCACGGCAATGGTCGCGTATTTCGCCAGGCGATGATTGAGCAAATCCAGCAGCGCGTTGTGCTGCAGCGGGAAGTGCTGGCTCGCCGCGTCATACCAGTAGCCCGTTAACATCCTGTCCAGCGTTTCGTCCCGCGCCAGCCAGGTAAAAAGCCCGGCCAGAACCAGCAGCGCAAGGAGCTGGTAACCATAAAAACGAACCGGCATACGGTAAAGCGGTTTTGTCTTAGAAGTCTTTAACTTAGACAATTCTGAAGTGGAGGCGAGTTGTGTCATACTGAGAGCCAATGACTAAAAACGTCTAAGCATACGGTCGTTAACTTAAGGCAACCTTAAACGACGGCGATTTGTGCTTTATTTCTGTACAACTGCGTGTTTCTGCTATCTCTGACGCAGCCATTTCATTACACTTTGCGCGATTTTTTATCGGATATTGAGACCCCATGTTAAACCGTTCTTCTTCCCGCACGCGCCTGGGGCGTCAGGCGTTGCTGTTCCCGTTGTGTCTGGTGCTGTACGAATTCTCTACCTATATCGGCAACGATATGATCCAGCCGGGCATGCTGGCGGTGGTGGAGCAGTACAACGCCGGGATTGAGTGGGTTCCCACCTCCATGACTGCCTATCTGGCGGGGGGGATGTTTTTACAGTGGCTGCTCGGGCCGCTGTCGGATCGTATTGGCCGCCGCCCGGTGATGTTAACCGGGGTGGTGTGGTTTATCGTCACCTGCCTGGCAACCCTGCTGGCGCAAACCATCGAACAATTTATGGTGCTGCGTTTTTTACAGGGCATCAGCCTGTGCTTTATTGGCGCTGTCGGGTATGCCGCCATTCAGGAGTCTTTCGAGGAGGCGGTGTGCATTAAAATCACCGCCCTGATGGCTAACGTGGCGCTGATTGCGCCGCTGCTCGGCCCGCTGGTGGGGGCCGCCTGGGTGCATGTTGCGCCCTGGGAGGGGATGTTTGTGCTGTTTGCGGCGCTGGCGGCGATCTCGTTTTACGGTCTGTACCGCGCCATGCCTGAAACCGCCACCCGCATCGGGGAGAAGCTCTCCCTGCAGGAATTGGGGCGCGACTATAAAGCGGTGCTGAAAAATGTTCGCTTTGTGGCGGGGGCGCTGGCAATTGGTTTTGTCTGCCTGCCGCTGCTGGCGTGGATTGCCCAGTCGCCAGTGATCATCATCAGTGGCGAAAAGCTCAGCAGCTACGAGTATGGCCTGCTGCAGGTGCCTATTTTTGGCGCGCTGATTGTGGGCAACGTTGTGCTGGCCCGTCTGACGTCGCGCCGTACCGTGCGCTCGTTAATCATTATGGGCGGCTGGCCGATTGTGATTGGGCTGGTGGTTGCGGCGGTGGCGACGGTGGTCTCTTCCCATGCGTATCTGTGGATGACCGCCGGGCTGAGCATCTATGCGTTTGGTATTGGGCTGGCGAATGCCGGGCTGGTGCGCCTGACGCTGTTTGCCAGCGAGATAAGCAAAGGCACCGTATCGGCGGCGATGGGCATGTTGCAAATGCTGATCTTCACCGTTGGTATCGAAGTCAGCAAACACGCCTTCAGCAGCGGCGGCAACGGGCTGTTCAGCCTGTTCAACCTGACGAACGGCGTATTGTGGCTGGCACTGATGTTTGTGTTCCTGAAAGACAAACAGGTGGGCAGTTCATTACAGCCGGATTAAGCAAGCAGTCTGCTCGCCGTTTTACCGGATGGCGCTGCGTTTACCCGGCCTACGAAACCCGTAGGCCGGTGCAAGTAACGCGCCGCCGGGTTTAGCCCTGGTTGAACGGGGCTTCCCCTTTCAACACGCGGTCAATCACTTCCAGTACCCCTTCTTCGTTATTGTTCGGCGCTTCATAGCGGGCAACCGCTTTGATGTGATCCCGGGCATTCGCCATCGCAAAGCTGAATCCGGACTGGGTCAGCATCTCCACGTCGTTGCCGCTGTCGCCAAAGGCGACCACTTCGCTGTTGTCGATGCCCCAGATCTCCTGCAGCAGACGCAGGCCATTGGCTTTGTGAATGCCCGGCAGGATCAGGTCAATACTGCCGTGCCCGGTAGTGACCGGCACCATAATGTCGCTCAGCTTTTCGTGGATAATTGCCTGGATACGCGGGATGTCGTCATCCGACACGTTCAGGCCAAATTTAAAGAAGATGTCGTTGAAGTTGTCGAATTTGTCCACCTTTTCCAGCCGGTGGTAATACTTCGCCGCAAGATCGTGGAAGGCTTCGCCATAATGCTTGAGGGTATAGGCGCTGCCTTTACCGCAGGCGATCACTTCGACTTCAGGAATGGTGCAGAGAAACTCCGCCACGGTGGCGAACTGGGCCTGCGTTAACTCGCCGTTGTAAACATCTTCTCCGGCATTCACTACCCAGCCGCCGTTTTCCGCGACAAAGGCGATCTCATCGGCGATCTCCGGGAAAAAGGAGATCAGCTGGTAGTACTGGTTCCCGCTGGCGACCACAAACCGTATGCCCTGTTCCTTCATCTGCGCGTACTGGCGCAGAAAACGCGCGCGATTGTACTGCTTCGCATCGTCCAGGAAGGTGCCATCCATATCAACCGCAATCAGTTTTACGCTCATTATCCATTCTCCATGACCGAGTTCGCCTGGGTCACCGGTTTGGCGACCGCCCGGGCGACCAGGGCGGCAATCATCACTAATCCTAATACCACCAGCATGGCGCTACGTAAGCCGTAGTGCTCGCCGAGGAAGCCCAGCAGCGGTGGTCCCACCAGGAAGGCAAGATAGCCGGTGGTGGCGACCACGCTGACGCGGGTTGGCGCATCCGGGCCGGTGTCGCTGGCCGCGGAGATAGTCAGCGGGAAACCGAGCGAGGCACCCAGCCCCCACAGCACCACCGATACGCCAGCCACCCAATCGACATCGACAAAAATAATCAACGCAATGCCCAGACCACCCAGCAGGGCGCTGGCGCGAACCACCGTCACGCGGCTGTAGCGGTCAATAAACCAGCCGCCGGTAAAGCGACCGACGGTCATCCCCAGCGTGAACCCGGCGTAAATCAGCGAGCCAGAGGTCGGGCTGAATCCGTGGCCATCCACCATCAGCAGCGGCAGCCAGTCATTCGCAGACCCTTCGGCAAAGGCCATCGCCAGCACCACCACGCCAATCAGCATCAGTTGCATATCGCGATAAAACGGCAGCCCTTTCTCACCCGATTTGGCTTCACCTGCGGGGTTCTTGCCGTTGCCATCCGGGATGGCGGTGATCCCCAGCAGAACCGGGGCGATACAGACCAGCGCGGCCAGTAAAGTATGGGTCGTGGCGGCCATACCGGAGGCGGTGAGTGCCATGCCGATACCGGCGCCTGCCAGCGTACCGAGGCTGTAAAACCCGTGCATCATCGGCAGCACCGTTTTATTCATCTCCTGCTCGATAGCGGCGCCTTCCACGTTGATCGCCACCTCTGCCGCGCCAAAACTGCCGCCAAACACGGTCAGTCCGAGGGCAAAGGCCAGCGGGGAGGCGAACCACAGCGCAGCGCTGAGCATCATCATACCCACAATCGCGCAGCACATGGTGGCGCGGATCACTTTCCGCGTGCCGAAGCGCTTAACTAACCAGGCGGAACAGAGAATGCCACTCATTGACCCTATCGACAGACCAAATAACACGATGCCCATTTCCGCCGTCGACACCGACAAAATGTCGCGGATGGCGGGGGTACGCGTGGCCCAGGAGGCCATTAGCAGGCCGGGGATAAAGAAGAACATAAACAGCGCCCACAGGCGGCGTTGCAAAGTTTTGCGCGGTGAGATGACGGTCATGGTTTCTGTACCAGAAGGACAACATAGAAGACAACACTAGCAAGTTTGTGTACATTTGTACATAAATGCGCTGAGGTATAAATGAACAGACGACCCAACGATCCGCAACGGCGGGAACGGATATTGCAGGCTACCCTGGACACCATTGCTGAACATGGTCTGAACGCCGTCACGCATCGCAAAATCGCCAGCTGCGCCGGGGTGCCGCTGGGGTCGATGACCTACTATTTTTCCGGTATGGATGCACTGCTTGAGGAGGCCTTCACCTGGTTTACGCAGCAGATGTCGGTGCAGTACCGCGAGTTCTTTGCCGGTGTGACCGGTCCGGAAATGGCCTGCGAATCCATTACCACCCTGATTTACAGCTCCCAGGTCACCACGCCGCACAATATGGAGCTGATGTACCAGCTTTATGCGTTTATGAACCGCAGCCCCTCGTTAAAAACCGTGATGCAGGACTGGATGAAAACCAGCCAGACGACGCTGGAGCAGTGGTTTGATCCGGTCACCGCCCGCGGGCTGGATGCGTTTATCGAAGGGATGACGCTGCATTTTGTCACCGACAGACAGCCGCTTTCGCGGGAGGCATTAGGGGCGATGGTGAGGCGAATTGCGGGAATCTAACCTCAACAAACAGGCCAGCTTGCGCTGGCCTTTATGCGCTGTTTTGATGAATTTATTCCCGGCCGGGGATCACTTTTCGCGCGTGACATACCCGAAATCAAATCCCTGCAGCACATGTTCACGTAAATACTGATTGATCGGGTAGCTGTAGCTTTGTCCGATACTGACGGCATGCATCACACGCAATACCGCTCCCCCGCTCAGCGGTAAAGGTTCATCGGTAATAGTAATTTTCGCGCCCGCCAGCCCATCTTTCAGATTTTTATAGGCCACTGATTCAGTGATGCTGTTATTGATAAGACTGAACGTGACCACCAGAACAGCAATTAACGCGACAGGGAAGGCCAGGGGATGGCGATTCAGGAACCGCACCGGGCGCGAGGGACGGCGGGTTAATAGCGTCGCCGTCAGGGGAAGAAGGACTAAATAGAGCAGTTTTGCCAGGTGCGTAAGCGCACCCACCAGAGAGAAAATCAGCGCAATGGGCGGCACAATAACGGCACGCGCGGCATCTTCACCCAGCTTTTCATTACTCCCTCCCGCGCTATAGCTTGATACCGCCGCGCGCAGTTCAGGTAATTGCTGCTTCACCGCCTCGTTAAGATGTGGCGTGTGAAGCTCAAGGGCAAACTGCTTCAGCTTATCGTTCAGCGGATACTCTTCACGAACAAGCGTATTCGCCGGGAGACGCAGTTTTTCGCGTAACTCTTTCTGAATCACCTCCAGGCGGAAAAAGACGCCCCAGTCCAGCCGCTTAGGGAGGGTGACCCCTTTGTAGACCACGGTTCGCTGGGCGAGATATTTCTGCCTGGCGGCTTTCGCCACTGCGGCATTAAACCCGGTGCGATCTGACGGCGACCAGTCGTTGGTGACAGGGACGCCCTGGCCGCGAACCTGTTTTCTTACGGTGGCGTAATAACGGCGTGGGACGTTCCAGGTTTTCAGGCGTTTCGCTTCTAAGGAGCGCTCGTACCTTTGCCAGGCCCGGGCCTGCTCAAGCCGCACCGTTTCGCTGATATCCATCTCATCGTTGTAATAGGCAACAAATTGTTTATGCACCTCGCCGCGAGCCTGGAGCCAGAGCTCATAGTAGCCGCGAACGCCACCTTCCCGGGCACTGATATTGTCGCGTAAGTTCTGTTCCGCATCGCGTTCCAGTAATTTACGGTAGCGATCGGACGAACTGAGCAGAACCGGTAAGGTTGCCAGAAACGCTTTCCCGGAGGGGCTGGTCCAGGTTTGCGCCTGTCCGCCGCCGCTATCCAGCGGGATGCCTTCCAGCGTCTGCTGTCCTTCAATTAAGGCTCTCTGATAGAGCTGCGCCAGCAGGGACATCTGACGGAACTCACCCGTGCTCTTCGTCACCTGGCGTTCAATCACCCATTCGACCGCATGCCAGGTTAATGTGCCGGTGATCAGGCAGATCAACAGCACCAGCGCGGTGCTGGCTTTCGCCGTAAGCCAGACGCCTTTTTTCTTTAGCCGGACAAGACCCATCAGCGAGAACTGTAACGCCAGCAGCGCCGCCGCGATGGCGGTTAATGTCCGTCCGTAGCGCTCCATGTTGTGAACTTCATCGGCGGTCGAGACGCTGCCGACCAGGTCCAGCAGGCGGGAGTTGAAGGCCAGTTCACAAATGAGATAGGTGAGGGTGATGCCCGTCACCAGCCAGTTTTGCCAGGCGGGGAGAACCGAACGCTTGATCCCGTCCTGCGGCCAGTGTTTTTCCTGAACCTGCGCGGTCATGATTTAAGCTCCAGGCTGGTCTGACGGGTCTTCGTCGGGGCATAGATCTCGGTAGGCACGGAATTGTTAAGCTCAGGCTGGGCAACTTTAGGCGGCAGCGGCTCCACCGTTTTGGTCGGTGTGCGTTTAACCGGCTTCGCCACAGGCTGCGCTTTGGTTTTACGGGACAATTTCACGTTATCGTTACTGTTGCTGACGACCGTTTTTTGCTTCTGAACAGGGAAGCGACGGTGGTAAACCTCGCCATGCTGCCAGTTGAACTGCTCAACGCGATTGCCGGTGGTGAAATTCAGTTGCAGCTTGTCCGCGCTGGCGTTGATCTCTGGCCCTGTATCGCACACGCCGGTGAAGGCCCACTCCTGGGAGCGCGTATTTTGCAGATCGACCAGGCGATACTGTGCCGGGCAGGATGACGTTGCCACTTTCAGCAGCAGTAACGTATGTCCTTCGATGTGATACTGGTTGATGATCCTCGCCCAGCTGATGCCCTCCAGCGGGCGCTCAATCATCAGATTGCTCCACTTCAGGCTATAACGACCATTCAGCTCTCTTAATGCCCCTGTCGAGCCATCCGCCAGCGTGAACTGTCCGACTTCGTTCCCCAGTACGCTCGCCAGATCGGTATTAAACAGAATTTTGCCTTTCTTATCGTAACGAACAGAGCAGCCACTTAACCCAAGAATTAACGCCAGAACCAGTAAGCTACGCAGGATTAAATTGTGTCGGGTGATACTCATCTGTTAATTCCGTTTTTGTTCGTTATTTTTTTAAAGGCGTAATGTTATCAATGGAGCCATTGATAATTGATGAGGAGGATTTCCGCGGTCGCTTATAAATTTGACTTAAGTTCTGGCAAGTCACGAAAACGTATTCTGATGGAGGAAAAATTTATGTTGCCACTGCTCTCGAGAAAGCGTGATGCTCATCCATGAGAAAAACCTCAAAGAATTTAACATGTTGACATGATCAGTCAATCTCCATTTCTGGTAGTTCTTTGGAGCGGGATACAGCAGAGCAGGCGGCGAAAAACCGCAGGGATTAAATTTTTCCGCTGCGATGATATATATTCCTCCAGAAGCCGTTTTTAACCGAAAATGATCTACGCTTTTATCTGCCTTTTATTTTTAAGCCGTACAGCGATCTTCCGCTGTTATACACACTCCAGCGCGTCATATCTCCCCATGTTCAGCAGGGGCCAGGGGCCATGGTTTTTACCCGGGTATAATTGACAGGATGTGCCCTTACGCCTACGTTGCTATTTTTACCCGGATAAAAAAAGGAAGCGGCATGGCGAATATCACCCTTACCGCCTTCTGGCGGCACAAACAGATCGCCCAGGGTACGCTGAGCGAACTGATCCAGCAGATTCAATCGGCAAAACTCGGTCATGAAACCGTTTTCATTTTTAACGATCGCAGCGGCAAGCGTCTCGATATTCACCTTCACGAAGATATTGCCAGCACGCTGGCAGTATATCCGGAGCTGGCTGAAAGCAGCGTCGTCAGAAGCCGGGGCAGGCCAAAGCTCGGCGTCCTCGCTAAAGAGGTCACGTTGCTGCCACGCCACTGGGAGTGGCTGGCCACCCAGCCCGGCGGGGCGTCTGCCACCTTGCGCAGGCTTGTCGATCAGGCCAGAAAATCCAGCGTAGCGGCGGATAATAAGCGCCAGCGCCACGATCGCGCCTACCACTTTATGTACGAAATCGCAGGAGATCTGCCTGACTACGAGGCCAGCCTGCGCGCGCTTTTTGCTGATGACGAGGCGGCGTTTACCACGTGTATCAGGCACTGGCCGCAGGATATTCGCCACTACGCACTCCGGCTGGCGTTTGGCAAGGAATGAGGATAGCCCGGGGAGAGGCACAGCCGGGCAACTCAAAATCTCTACAAATGTAAATTTTTGTGCAATTTACTCCTCAGAATAAATTTTAAAGTATTGATTTTATTGAGTGTAAAATCAAAATATCGTTTCCACTGTTCCGCCGGACAACAAAACGCACAAGGATACGCTACGCTTTGTAAATCATCCTGCGGCAAGCGTTTTTACCCCTTCTGCGGACGTCGCCACCATAATACCGGGGAAGCCCCTATGACCCTTAGTCATGAAGATGATGTCAAAATGCTGCTGTCTGCGTTTGAACGACGTCTGGAACAACTCTTGCCCGAGGGCGAGCAGGAAGGCCAGGTCTATGCGGCCATGCGCGAAGCAACGCTTGTCGCTGGCAAGCGAATGCGCCCTCTGTTGCTGCTGCTGGCCGCGACGGATATGGGCTATAAAACCGAGCAGACAGGCCTGCTGGACCTGGCCTGCGCCATTGAGATGGTCCATGTCGCCTCCCTGATTCTGGATGACATGCCCTGCATGGACAATGCCACTCTCAGACGTGGACGTCCTACCGTTCACTATCAGTACGGCGAAAATGTCGCGATACTGGCGGCGGTGGCGTTGCTGAGTCATGCGTTTTGCGTTATCTCACGCGCGCCTGCGCTTACGCCTGAGGCAAAAGCGCGGGCGATTGCTGAGCTGTCGGCATCGGTGGGGCATATGGGGCTGGTGCAGGGGCAATTTCGCGATCTGAACGAGTCCCGGCAGAGCCGGAATGCGGATGAGATCCTGCTGACCAACGAGCTGAAAACCAGCAGCCTGTTCAACGCCACCCTGCAACTGGCGGCCATTGCCGCTGATGCACCGCCTCAGGTCAGTGAACGTCTGCGCTTTTTCGCCCGCGATCTGGGCCAGGCCTTCCAGCTGATTGATGACCTGACGGACGGCTCCAGTGCCACCGGTAAAGATCCGCATCAGGACAAAGATAAATCGACGCTGGTCGCGGTGCTGGGGGCAGAAAGCGTCTTCCTGCGGCTGCGCGAACACGTGCGCAGCGCCGATCAGCATATTGCCAGCGCCTGCCAGCCGGGAAATACCGCCCGGTACTATGTTCACGTCTGGTTTGAAAAACAGCTGACGCTTATCAGTCAGAGCCTGTCGTTATCCCTGTCGGAGTGTCAATGAGCAGCCTGTCGCAACGTAAAAGCGATCATCTCGATATCGTACTGAACAGCGCACCCGGCGCAAAAAAGTGTACCAACGGCTTTGAAAAATGGCGCTTCGGGCACTGTGCTCTGCCCGAACTGCATCTGGATGATATTGACCTCTCGACCTCGCTGTTTGGCCGGACCCTTAACGCGCCGCTGCTGATCAGCTCTATGACCGGCGGCACCCGCCGGGCGAGCCAGATCAATCAACATCTGACCCTTGCCGCGCAGGCGCTGGGGCTGGCAATGGGGGTTGGCTCCCAGCGTGTGGCGCTGGAGAGCGAGGTGAATTATGGCCTGACGCGCGAGCTGCGTTCCTTTGCCCCGGACGTTGTGCTGATGGCCAACCTCGGTGCGGCGCAGATTGCGGGCCGAGAGGGGATCGATTACGCCAGACGTGCAGTAGAGACCCTTGCGGCAGATGCGCTGATTATCCACCTCAACCCGCTTCAGGAGGCGCTGCAGCACGGCGGCGATCGCAACTGGTGCGGGGTGATCGACGCTATTCATCACACCGTTGAGGCGCTGCATGTGCCGGTGGTGATAAAAGAGGTGGGCAACGGGCTTTCGGTTCCGGTTGCCCGCGAGCTGGCCGCGGCGGGCGTGGCAATGCTGGATGTCGCCGGTGCTGGCGGCACCAGTTGGGCGGCGGTAGAGGGCGAACGCGCCGTCACCGCGCACGACCGGGCGGTGGCCATGGCGTTTGCCGACTGGGGCATCCCCACCGCAACGGCATTACAGGATCTGCATCAGGCCCTGCCCGACATGCCGCTGGTGGCCTCGGGCGGGATCGCCAACGGTATTGAGGTGGCAAAAGCTATCCGCTTAGGCGCAAGCGTGGTGGGGCAAGCGGCCGGGGTGCTGCAGAGCGCGTTGGTCTCCAGCGAGGCGGTCATTGACCATTTCCAGGTAATCATTGCCCAGCTGCGCGTCGCCTGTTTCTGCACCGGGAGTGCAAACCTGGCGCAGCTGCGTCAGGCCCCGCTGGTGGCACAAACCTGATGGCACACGCGTGGGACATCATCTTAGTGGGCGGTGGGCTGGCGAACGGGCTGATCGCGTTGCGGCTGCGACAACAGCGCCCAGCGCTGCGCGTGCTGCTGCTCGAGGCCGACAGCCAGCCGGGCGGTAACCACACCTGGTCCTTTCATGAGGGCGATATAACTCCCGATCAGCACCGGTGGATTGCCCCCCTGGTGGCGCATCGCTGGCAGGGATATGACGTCCGCTTTCCCCGCCTGAACCGAACCCTTGCCGGGGAGTATCTCAGCATCACTTCCGCGCGTTTTGCCGCCGTGCTGACGGAGACCCTGGGCGAGAGCCTGCAAACCGACGCCGCGGTCACTGATATCACCCCTGAGACGGTGACCCTTGCCGACGGCACGCGGTTCTGGGCCAGCGCGGTCATTGATGGCCGGGGCTATACGCCGGACAAACACCTCAACACCGGTAGCCAGTCATTCCTCGGCCAACAGTGGCGTCTGCGCCAGCCGCACGGCCTGACCCGACCGATACTGATGGACGCCACGGTCAATCAGCAGGGCGGGTATCGTTTTGTCTATACCCTGCCGATTTCCGCAACCGAACTGCTGATTGAAGATACCCACTACATTGACGCCGCCCGGCTGCATCTGAGCGCCGCGCGGCAAAATATCGCTGACTATGCCCGCCAGCAGGGCTGGTGCCTGGAGAGCCTGGTTCGCGAAGAGCAGGGCCATCTGCCGATTATGCTGGCAGGAGATTTTCCGGCGTACTGGCAGGCGCGGGATAACCAGCCGTGCTGCGGCCTGCGTGCCGGGCTGTTTCATGCCACCACCGGCTATTCGTTGCCGCACGCGGTGGCGCTGGCCGATGCCATTGCCAGTAGTGCGGAGTTCAGCGCGGCCGCAGTTTTTTCCGTTATACATCGTTATGCCCTGCACCAGTGGCACGCGCAGCGTTTTTTCCGCACCCTGAACCGGATGCTCTTTCTGGCAGGGGATGCTGATAAACGCTGGCAGGTCATGCAGCGTTTTTACTCTCTTAACGAAGGGCTGATTGCCCGCTTTTACGCCGGGCAACTGAACCTGACCGATAAAGCGCGGATCCTGGCAGGTAAGCCCCCGGTTCCCGTCGGCGAAGCGATGCTCGCCATACTGAAACTCACTCCCCGGATGCGAGCGTTTCACCATGAATAAAACAGTGATTATTGGTGCCGGTTTTGGCGGATTAGCGCTGGCCATTCGGCTGCAGGCGCAGGGTATTGCCACACTTCTGCTGGAGCAGCGGGATAAGCCCGGCGGTCGCGCTTACGTTTATCACGATAAAGGATTCACCTTTGACGCCGGACCGACGGTGATAACCGATCCCACCGCCATCGAAGAGCTCTTTACCCTGGCCGGCAAACGCATGGCGGATTATGTTGATCTGCTGCCGGTCACCCCTTTCTACCGCCTGTGCTGGGAGACCGGCGAGGTGTTTGATTACGACAATGTGCAGACCCGGCTGGAAGAGCAGATAAGACGGTTCAACCCCCGCGACGTGGAGGGTTACCGCAAGTTTCACGCCTACTCGCGGGAGGTGTTTAACGAGGGGTATCTCAAGCTCGGCACGGTGCCGTTCCTCTCGTTCCGCGATATGCTCCGCGCCGGGCCGCAGCTTACCCGTTTGCAGGCCTGGCGCAGCGTCTACAGCATGGTCTCGCGCTTTATCGAGAATGAACAGCTGCGCCAGGCGTTCTCTTTTCATTCGCTGCTGGTGGGCGGTAATCCGTTTGCCACCTCGTCCATCTATACCCTGATCCACGCCCTGGAGCGTGAGTGGGGCGTCTGGTTTGCCCGCGGCGGCACCGGGGCGCTGGTGCAGGGGCTGGTGAAGCTCTATCAGGATCTGGGCGGCGAGTTGCAGCTGAATGCGGAGGTGACCCGGCTGGTGGCCGAGGGCGAGCATATTCGCGCCGTGGAACTGAAAGATGGCCAGGTCATCCCGGTCGCGGCGGTGGCCTCCAACGCCGACGTGGTGCATACCTATGAAAAACTGTTGGGACACCATCCGGTAGGCGCCTCTCGTGCGGCATCGCTCAAGCGTAAACGGATGAGTAATTCCTTATTTGTGCTCTATTTTGGCCTGAACAAGCAGCACGATCTTGCGCACCACACCGTCTGTTTCGGGCCGCGGTACAAAGAGTTGATCGACGATATTTTTAATAAAAACGCGCTGGCGGAGGATTTTTCGCTTTATCTTCACGCCCCCTGCGTTACCGATCCCTCGCTGGCACCGCCGGGCTGCGGCAGTTATTACGTGTTGGCGCCGGTGCCCCACCTGGGCACCGCAGATCTCGACTGGACGGTGGAAGGGCCGCGCCTGCGGGACAGGATTTTTGCCTATCTGGAAGCCCATTACATGCCGGGGCTGCGCAGCCAGCTGGTAACCCACCGCATGTTCACTCCCTTCGATTTTCGCGATCAGCTGGGCGCGCATCTGGGGTCGGCTTTTTCTGTCGAACCGATCCTGCGCCAGAGCGCCTGGTTCCGACCGCACAATCGCGACAGCCGAATCCCCAATCTTTATCTGGTCGGGGCGGGTACCCATCCGGGGGCCGGTATTCCCGGCGTGATTGGTTCGGCAAAAGCGACGGCAGGGCTGATGCTGGAGGCGCTTTCCCGATGAATACGACCCTGATGGATCATGCGACCGGCACTATGGCTGTGGGTTCGAAAAGCTTTGCCACTGCGGCGAAGCTCTTCGACCCGGCGACCCGACGTAGCGTGCTGATGCTCTACGCCTGGTGCCGTTACTGCGACGACGTTATCGACGGGCAGGAGCTGGGGTTTAACGCCACTCCCGTGGACAGCGCTCAGGCAGAGTTACGCCTGGAGATGCTTAAAAAGCAAACCCTGCGCGCATGGGAAGGCGATGAGATGCGCGAACCCGCCTTTGCCGCCTTTCAGGAGGTGGCGCTGGGCCACAATATCCCGCTCCAGCTGGCTTACGATCACCTTGATGGCTTTGCCATGGACGTGCGCGAGACGCATTACGAGACGTTCGATGACACCCTGCAATACTGCTATCGCGTGGCGGGCGTGGTGGGGTTAATGATGGCCCGGGTGATGGGCGTGCGCGATGAAGCCGTGCTCGATCGTGCCTGTGATTTAGGCCTGGCGTTTCAGCTGACCAATATCGCCAGAGATATTGTCGAGGATGCCCGGGTTGGCCGCTGTTATCTGCCCGCCCAATGGCTGGCCGAGGCGGATATCCCCCCGGAGGCGATAGCGCAACCCAAAATGCGCGCGCCCCTCGCGGATATTGCCCAGCGGCTGGTAGCAGAAGCCGAGCCTTACTATGCCTCTGCCCGGCAAGGGCTGGCGGGGCTGCCGCTGCGATCCGCCTGGGCCATCGCCTCGGCGCACGGGGTATATCGTGAGATTGGCGTGAAGGTGAGCGCGGCAGGGTCCCGCGCCTGGGATAAACGGCAGGGGACCAGCGCGGTTGAAAAGTCGGGATTACTGCTGAAAGGCGCCGGGCAGGCGCTCACTTCTCGTTTTGCGACACAGACGCCGCGTCCGGCCGGACTCTGGCAGCGTCCGCGCTAGTCGCGCGACGCTCCTTGCGCTGGCGTAACGTGGCCTGCAATTTTTCAACCGGCGGCGCATACAGGAAACCAAAGGAGACGCAGTCCTCTTTGCCCCGGACGGCGTGGTGCAGGCGGTGCGCCAGATAAAGGCGCTTGAGATAACCCCGGCGCGGGATATAGCGAAACGGCCAGCGCTGATGCACCAGGCCATCATGCACCATAAAATAGAGCGCGCCGTAAAGCGTCATCCCGGCCCCAATCCACTGTAATGGCCATATCCCCCAGGTGCCCAGAGCAATCAGCACAATCGCCAGCACAGCGAACACCACCGCGTAAAGGTCGTTTACCTCAAACCAGCTGGTGCGCGGCTCATGATGCGATTCATGCCACCCCCAACCCCAGCCGTGCATAATGTACTTATGCGCAAGGGCCGCGACTAACTCCATGGCGGCAACGGTTAAAAGCACGATCAATGTGTTGTACAACGCGAGCATTGTTGCTCCTTTGGCTCGGGGAGGGATGGGGTTTCAGGTATTAAGCGTAACACTTAAATGGGAGAAGGGTGGCGAGAAACCATACAGATGAATTTCGTCACTTTATTGCGACATATGAAGAAGGGGACTGCCAGGAAGTGGGTTTAAAAACATGAACTCCAGATAACAAAAAAACCATTTATGTAAACGGGTTAGTGAAAACAATTACTTGTAATATAATCAATGATTTAGGTTGGTGGTAAGGAGTGGCGATTACGGGGCAATGCCGACCGCTGCCGCCACTTTGTCGCCACTTGGAAGGGTAGCTAACGGGTTGAAGCGCAGGGCCGTTTCAAGGTGGTCAGGGGCCAGGTGAGCATAGCAGCGCATGGTCATTTTTATGTCGTGATGGCCGAGGATTTTCTGCAGGGCAAGGATGTTGCCGCTGGACATCATGAAGTGTGCTGCGAACGTATGGCGCAGAATGTGGGTAAGCTGGCCGCGCGGAAGCATACGCCTACCAGCTACATTTCCAGGTACATCAGCAAGAACATCGACGGCGCGGACTGGCAAAAGAAATCAGCAAGGAAACCGGCAAAACACTACGCGACAGCGTTGAGCACGTCAGTGCCTGGGCACCCCTGCACCGCGTTCAGCAATTCCGCTTCTTTGGCATCCCTGGCCGTCAGGCATACCGCGAGTTGCGCTTGCTGGCCGGTCAGGCTGCCAGAGTGCAGGGCGACAAGAAAGCTGGCGCGCCGGTACTGGAAAACCCGCGTTTGGATGCTGTACTGGCTGCAGCTGATGCTGGCTGTTTTGCCACATACATCATGAAGCAGGGCGGCGTCCTGGTTCCCCGCAAACATCACCTTGTCAGAACTGCTTATGAGCTGAACGACGAGCCGAGCGCATACGGCGATCACGGTGTTCGTATTTATGGCATCTGGTCCCCAATCATTGAGGGCCGGATCTGCACTCATGCAGTGAAGTGGAAAATGGTTCGTAAAGCCGTTGACCTTCAGGAGGCGGTAGCCGACCAGGGCGCTAGCGCCCCTTGGACTCGTGGCAATAACTGTCCCCCTGTTGAAAATTTGAACCAGACAGGGGGGGAAGTACCGGATATTACGGCCTTGGATGAAAAGGCGCTGCAGGACTATCTGCACGGCATGGGCAAAAAGGAACGGCGGGAGCTGGTCGCCCGGCTCAGGCTGGTAAAACCGAAACGGAAAAAGCCTTATAAGCAGGATATTTCTGAGCAGCAGCGCCTGCAGCTGGAGTATGAGCTGCACTCCAGAGGATTCGATAGCAGTGAGTATGAGGTGAATTTACTTTTACGCGGCGGCAGCCTTCCGTCAGGGGGAGGGCTGCGCATCTTTTACCAGAAAGGGCGGCTGCGTGAAGATGACAAATGGAGACAGTATTAGTAACGCTTCGAAAATATTTCTCGTTTTGATCCTTATCAGGGCTATCTTGCTGAATCTCAAAAAGCGTTTTACATTTAGAAATTGATATTATACTGTATGCATAAACAGTGTTTATACATACAGTTATCTTTGAAAGTGGCCTTGGAAGGAGGTAAAATGCAGGATTATCTTTTGGAGTCATTGAAACTTCAGCGCATTGATTTTTTCATAAAGCTGGTAGCGGCAAGTGAGTGCAGCGACGAAGAAAAGCGGCTGGCTATCCAGTGGGTTTCTGAGCTGACTGACGAGCTGATGGCGAAAATTCGCAACCATGAATACAGCCGCACAATGGACGCTACCAGTTAGGGGAAAATCTATGCGCTTTGAAATAATGATCGATAAAGAGCAGAAAATTAGCCAGGCGCTGTTAGAAGCACTTGAATCCGAGCTTTACCGAAATTTGCGCCCCCTCTACCCAAAAACAGCTATCCGAATCCGCAAGGGCAGCGCCAATGGTATTGAACTTAGTGGGGTAAGACAGGCTGAAGATAAGGAACGTGTAATGGAAATTCTGCAGCAGGTCTGGGAAGACGACAGCTGGTTACACTAAAACGTTGCTCCCGAAAGAATTTATTCTGAGGGGGCAAGGTTGAATAACGATTGAAGCGAGGCGTTAGTTATGGAAGGGGTGAGCATTAGAGGTTAAAATCAACGAAACCACAACGTTTCAAGTTTACTATGGCGTTACATATGAATATTATAAAACACCTTAAAAAATTTGATAAAAAAAGAACCCCAGACAACGGCAGGATTAGTCTCCTGTATGAGAATGCAATAAATTACGATATGTACTCCGTGTATATAAAAGACGCAAATGGTGTTGATTATTTATTTAATAGGTTTATTGATGGGGAAATAAAAGCGCTGAAATGGGAACCAGAAGAGAGGTGCTTTCAAATAAATTCAATTTTGTACCCTAAAGACCTCACGAGTGATTCTTTTTCAGGGATTTATTATTATCATGCACATGAGTTGCGTTTTGATTCCCTTAGAAATTTGAACAAATGGAATGAGTTAGCATTTAGATTTTGGTCTGACTTTGAGAATAAGAAGTTAAGTCGTCAAAAATATATTTACCGCCAACAGAAGAAAGAAATAACGGATATAATGTCAGTCCTTGATGCTATTGTAAGAATTTATCGTGAACAGGATGGAGATCTAGCTTCTAATGAGTATTGGATAATGAGTGCTGTGGCCGGTGAGTTATGGATACACCATCAAGATAAAGATAGAATGCAAAAAGAGCTTCGCCTGTGCCTCAACTCACTTATTCAAAATGGGGACATAGAAAAAACTCGTGAGGGGTATAAACCATTAGGAAAAGCATTGAATACATTAGCGGAATACAATAGAGCAGAGCGCCGCTATCGAGAAACTATTTCTAGTCAGCGTAAAATGTTTTGGGCGACATTTTTTTCTGCATTGGCAGCGATCGGAAGTGCTTATGCTGCGTTTAAAGGTTTGAAATAAATAATAATGCATGAATGAATTATCGCTTAAGGTTATTAGGAACTGCTATGGAAGACTTTTTGTGTTTTATTCAGAATGCATGTCTATGCTGCATGAATCCGCATGATCGTTTGAAGATCGTTTTAGCTGAGGCCCGCTAGGAATGGCGGGCTTTTTCATATGTCATGCACCTGCATGAAAACCGCTACATAAAGCGAGCAGGCGTGGCGGGGATACGAGCGCGCGCAGCAGGGTTAAAATACACAACTGGGGGGATTTTCAGCCAAGCAGCCATTTCAAACGGTTGGGGAGTTTGATTAGTATCAAAAAGAAGCGCCTCGCGAGATGTTTCTGAGGCGCTGTAATCAAATTGAGCACGTTAATCGACTCAATACCTATTTTCCGGATCTTTTTTTCGTATCGTCGTGATCGAATGCTTGCCGGGAAGGTGGCTTAGAAGGTGCCGGAGGTGGTGGTGGTGTGTTTGTTTTTTCATTTTTTGTCATCTTTGCTTTTCCTTTGCGAGATATTATCGTTAAAGCTACCTTGAACCAAACGAGCTGTTGGTGGTTTCGGAGGCTTAGGCGGTGGAACTGGGGGCACGGCATTATTATTTGTAGGTTTATTTTGCCCGGTCATTTCTGTTTCTCTTTTCATCTTTTCTAATTTCTTTTGCTTTTGAATCATCTTCAATAACTACCCTTCGTGCGGGAGGTTTCGGAGGCGGTGGAGGAGCTGGTATTGGTTGTCGCATCAAGTTCTCCGTACATTTTCAAGTGGGATTATTAGATAGTTGGTGTCTTTCTGCTTTCGAGGAGAGGCAGCATCTAAATCAGCCAATAGGAATATAATTACTGCAACGATTAATGGTATCCAAGACCATACAAGGAATTTTGTTGATTCATATAATTTAATGGAACGTGTTTCATTAATGTTACTATTCCAGCTAGCACATTCTCTGATTTCCTGGTGTATGAATTCCCATAATTTATCATCAGGATCATGATCATTTTCATAAGTCAGCCCATTTGTATTGCAGTAATCTTTATAGGTAACTTCGTAATTGATTAGATTTTGATGATAACTATGCATTTCTTTGGGGGCTGGGCAGTATTTAAATTCGTTACCCCAGATTACTCCCTTCAATAGAATGGACGATCGCAACACCAAAAAAAAGGAAAGTAAGATTAATATAAATACAATTACAGCTAAAATGAAATGATCCTCGTATGAGGTGTTTTTGGCTAGATAAGTAAGGATGGTCACAGTAATGACCATCAAGCCGAAGTCGGCTTGAGCTCTTGTGTGTATCTTGTCCTTATTTTCAATTTCAGAAAAATAAAGTTTTTCGTAAAAATCTAATGCTTTTTCTTTTTTCATGGTATGACTCTGTGCAAAGTCGAAACATTGAACATATCACGATAGCAAAAAAAGAAAAGCCGCAAATTAAGCGGCTAAATACTAACTATTCGCTCGGTAGAGCATAAACAGTGAACTTAATCACATCCTCATCACACCAATGATTTAATTCCTCAAACCGCTTTTGCAGGGGAATGAGTTCATTACGAACAAACACCCGACTAGCCTTTTCCACATCCCCAAATCCCCCAACATTACTTGGCATGATACCCATCATCTGCGGCGGAACGCGGTGCGCGGCCATCATGTCATCACGGCTCACATTCTTAATGTTCAGAAACTCATCCTTGGCCGCCACCTCTGACAGCGGGATGATCTGAATCCCGTCCTTTTTGCCGTTCGGCGAGTACATAAAGAGGTTGCGGAAATTGCCCGGCCCTTTGGCACTTTTCATGGCCTGACGGATGTTGTTCACGTCCTCCTGATTTTGTGCAGCGTCGGTCATATACATGATAAATCCAGCATGGCTGCCGTTGATGTAATACTTGCGGCGGAACAGCGTGGCGGACTCGTTCAGTAAAGCGGAGGGGATAGCTGACAGATACTCTGGCAGGCCGTAAATCTCCTGGTTTAAGTCCGGCTCCATCAGGTGAAAAATGCTGCCTTTGGTGAATTCATACGGCTGTGTGGTCATGCCATACTGCACAAACCAGTAGGTATCCAGATCCACGCCGCGTCGGGTGTACTTCGCCAGCGACGGTTCCAGCGAGAGAATGCCTCCGAGCCGGTTGGTGCGCTTTTCCAGATAGGCGTTACCGAATACCAGATAGTCCTGCACAAAACGGCTGAATGCCTGCTGGCTCAGCAACGGATGAGGGATAAAGGTACTGGTCAGTATGTTGCGCTTAACGGCAATCGGTGAGCTGTGATGCACGGCGGCGCGGTAGGTGCGCGCTAAGCCATCAAAACTCACGGGTGGCTCATACCAGCTGTCCATCTGCACGCACTCCACGTAATCGAGCAATTCCCGGCGGTCAAGTACTGGGATCGGGTCGCCAAAGCTGAATGCTTCTGCCGTTGTTGCGCCGCTGTGTTGCACGCTTTGTGCAGCTCCAGCACGGTTTTTATTCCTCTTGCCCATCAAAAAATCTCCACAATGTTACTGGTGTTGGCGGCTTCGCCCTGCAGCGGTTCGTTAAACAATGCGTGCATCGTTGCCCAGGCCAGATCAGCATGGCTGGCTTCCTCGCTGCGGCTGGCTTCGTAGGTGGGGCGGTTGCCGCTGGCAGTTGTGGCACGGCGGATAGCCATGAAAGACTGCTCAATGTCGGTGTGCCCGGCGTCAAACTCCAGGCGGCGGTGGCTGATAATGTCGTAGGCCTTGAGCACCAGGGCATTTTTGACATTGGGGTTGTAGACAAACTCCCGTACCGCCGGAAAGAATGCTTTGACGTTTTCATAAACGCCGTGGCCGACGCCGGTCGAGTCGATGCCGATATAGGTCACGTTGTACTGCTGCGTTAGCTTTTTGATCGCGTCAGCCTGCGCGCGGAAGTCCATTCCGCGCCACTGGTGCCGCTCAAGAATGCGGAACTTGCCGCCCGGCACGGCTGGCGGAGCCATCACCACGCATCCGGCGCTGTCGCCGTTCTGCGTACCTTTCGCAGGGTCATAGCCGATCCAGACTTCGCGCCAGCCAAACGGGCGCAACGCCAGCGCCTGAAAATCGGACCAGAGCTCCCAGCTGTCCACCATGCACGCCTGCAGCTCGCTGAGCGGGAACACCGACGCCAGATCGTCAATAAATTCGCACATCAGCAGGTTCTGGTACTCGTCCGGGCTGTACTCCATGCGCAACTGGTCCAGGTCGAACAGGTTACAGCCGCCGCGCACCGCATCCTCCACGGTGACGATCTGGCGGTACTGACCGTCAGGGCAGAGGAGGCCGGGGGCCAGGCTGCCGTGAGTCAGGTCAATATCCACCTTGTCGGCTTTGTTGCGGCCCCGGTTGAACAGTGCGCCGGACCAGAACGGATAGGCGCTGTGGGTCAGGCTGGATGGCGTGGAAAAATAGGTCTGCCGCCATTTTTTGCGAATGGCCATACCGGACGCAACCTTGCGCTGCTCCTAGAATTTCGGAATCTAGAAATATTCATCCAGAGCAAGAAGCTTTTCACCTCTAGGGAAGTAAACCCGAAGTTTGCCGACACCGACAAAGCCTACCTTTTAGGCCTGGCCGCCACTGACGATCCGGAGAGCCTGGGCACCGAAATGCTGACCTTCAGCGCCAGCGCCGCACCACCTCATCAGAAAGGAATGCAGGAGCAATTAGCTTACTGATCAAGGATTACTGGCTTAGTTTTTGTTATTGCGCCAATAGTCGTCTTCTAAATCCCCTTTCATCAGCAATCTCCATCAATCTTGCCTCTGCAGCAGCCTGACTACGCATTCCTGAAAGCGTAATTTTAAAATCATGGGCATTTCCCTGAATGTTCAATGGGAGAGGAATCGATGCAATAAGCATGTCCTCAAGTTCCCATGGTGCTTCAACAGGTATCCAGTGAACTTTGGCATTCTTTTCCATCCAGGCATCGAGCCACTGTTCGCCTGGATGAGTAAATGTCATTCTGGAGCCAGATCCAACCCGGCGCAGGGGAAAGCAACTTATACCGCTTAGTAACACGCCAAGTGTGCGCCTGAGCGTTGAGCCTGCAGCATTGCCGCTATAGTGCGTTTTGATACGTTTTCTCAGATTCGAACGACTGTTCGGTTTCCCGCGCCGATCTGGCGAAATGCCGACGTAAAGTAGCGTGTAACCGTCACAGGTAATGCAACCTTCTGCCGGTACGCCCGGGGGGATTTCTTTGAACCACCAAAAATAGACGCCGTTCACTGCGGGAACTGGCGTTGGCTTACTCATGACTTCCGTTCTGCTGTAAGTTCTCTCGGGGTAAAATTCGAACATTCGGCTTTCCTTGCTGACTCTTTTTCCTGATTTTATTCATTTGTTGCCAGGAATCGATGATTTTTGGAAGTGGGGAGGGTGAAAACCAGGAGAAATGAACTTAGATTGTTGCGACGGGTTTTACCGCTGTTGCCACTTTGTCGCCATACATAGAAAAGCGGTGGTGTAAGTGATTCATTCGATGGGTGGTAAAATTCAGGCAACAAAAAACCCATCAACCTTGAACCAAAACGGCGGGGTTGATGGGC
>JADHEE010000160.1_pt1 | contig 37612 bp, 39 predicted proteins | sample 8952401 | NCBI WGS metagenome assembly JADHEE01 (sample SAMN16124438, study PRJNA663242) | bioreactor sludge metagenome | isolation source: sludge (ammonium) | place: India:Bengaluru | collected 2019-02-28 | reverse complement strand
CCCTGTTACCGCCGTGAAAGGGCGGTGTCCTAGGCCACTAGACGAAGGGGACGCAGCCCGGAACTTACAACTACTTTTCCGGCTTCTGACGTTTCGCTTTTGGCTTCACGCTGGAAGTGGCGCGCATTCTATTTAGCCTTTGAAAGGTCGTCAAGCACCCTGCAAATATTTTTTTAAATCAACGACTTCAACTGCTGCCAGCGCGCCACTATCGGATGCCACGTCAAGCCTCTACACTCGGGCAAAACGCGCACACTACTAAGGTGAAGAAGATGTCGCCCATCGTCATTTCGGTCCTGGTAGCCGCTGGCATCTTGCTGTTGCTGGGCATCGGCTACATCAACCACATGGTGGAAAACAACGCGCTGGAAAAAGCGCGGCTGCGCGCTGACCTCACCGACCGCATCCGCCGCATCGGCGATCTGTCGGAAGTCTTCCCCGGCCAGTACATGACGCCGTCACTCAAGCTCTTGCTGGTCGGGCTGGAGCTCAAGCTGAGCGAACGCCTGCTACCGGTCGACAAGAACAATGCCGAATTGCGCGCCCGCATCGCTTACCTGCAGCCGCTGTTCGCCCAGGGTGAAGGGATAGTACCGGGCAATCCGCCGCAGCCGATCAACAATGACGGCCAGGCCAAGGAAGTGCGCTACCAACTGGAAACCCTGCACGGGCAGATCACCCGCGCCGCCCAGGAAGGCCTTCTCTCGGCCAATGACGCCAAGCAATGGATTGCCAAAGTGCGGCACATCCTGGTGCTGCTGCATATCGAATTCTTCACCAACCTCGGCCAGCAGGCGTTGCAGCAGAAGCTGCCGCGTCAGGCGCGGTTGGCCTACGAGCGTGGCGTGCAGTTCCTGCGCAAGCAGCCGAACGTCGCGCAGTACAAAACGGCGCGCGAGAAACTGGAACAGCAACTGGCGCAGACCGAAGCGATGATCCTCTCCTCCGATCAGCCGCATCAGGAAGAAAGCACCGAGCTGAATACCGGCCTGTCGCAGCTGGAGGAGGATGACGCCTGGCAGAAGAAGAAAATCTACGACTGAGGACGGCGATCAGCAGTCCGTCAGCCGCAAGAAGATCGCCGCCAGATGCTCCAGGCCCTGCTGGTCCGACTCGCCGAAGCGGGCGAGGTCGGGGCTGTCCAGATCGAGCACGCCGATCAGCCGCCCGTCCTTGAGCAACGGAATGACCAATTCGCTGTTCGAGGCGCTGTCGCAGGCGATGTGGCCCGGGAACGCGTGCACATCCTCGACCCTCTGGGTCTTTCCGGTTGCCGCCGCGGCGCCGCAGACACCGCGACCGAAGGGAATCCGCACGCAAGCTACCTTGCCTTGGAACGGCCCCAGCACCAGTTCTTCGCCACGCGCCAGATAGAAGCCCGCCCAGTTCAGCGCGCCAAGCTCATGAAACAGGAGCGCCGAGAACTGCGCCGCGTTGGCGATGAAATCGCGCTCGTCGGCCAGCAGCGATTCCAGTTGCGCCGCCAGCAGGCCATAGCCTTCGAGTCCCTGGCCAATATCGTCGAGGGCGATCATGCCTCCGTCCCCAGCAGTTGCAGCCCGACCCACTGGCGAGCGAACTGGTAGGCGCAGCGACCGTTGCGGTTGCCACGGCCCGAAGCCCAGCGAATCGCCTGTTTCTCCAGTTCCTCGCTCCACTGCCATTGCAGGCCCGCCTGCTCCGCCATGCTGCCGATCCAGTGACGCACGACGTCGAGGAAATGCTCTTGGGTGAAGGGATAGAACGACAGCCACAGGCCGAAGCGGTCGGACAGCGCAATCTTGTCCTCCACCGCCTCGTTGGGGTGCAGCTCGCCATCCACCATCTGCCAGTTCTCGTTGTCGCTCTGCTTCTCGGGTACCAGGTGGCGGCGGTTAGAGGTGGCGTAGAGCAGCACATTCTCCGGCGCGCGCTCCAGCGAGCCGTCGAGCACGCTCTTGAGCACGCGGTAGTCGCCCTCGCCTGCCTCGAACGACAGGTCGTCGCAGAACAGCACGAAGCGCTGCGGCAGACGCATCAGTTGCTCGACCACCCGCGGCAGGTCGGCCAGGTGATCGCGCTCGATCTCGATCAGGCGCAGGCCGGCGGCGGCATTTTCAGCCAGCAGCGCCCGGACCAGCGACGACTTGCCAGTGCCGCGGGCGCCCCAGAGCAACGCATGGTTCGCCGGCAGGCCATCGAGGAACTGCCGGGTATTGCGCGCCAGTTGCTCACGCTGGCGATCGACGCCGATCAGGTCGTCGAGGTTAAGGTCCAGGCTCACCTGCAGCGGCAACAGGAAACCGGAGCGACCCTCGCGCTGCCAGCGCGCGGCCAGACAATGATTCCAGTCCAGCGGTGGGCGCACCGCAGGAAGCAGCGGATCGAGGCGTGCCAGGACGCTTTCGGCACGTTCCAGAAAGGCGGACAAACGGGGTTCCATCGAATACTCCTGCGGGCTCGTCGATGACGCACCGGGCGAGGCCGGCGGCTCGGTTGATTGGGGCTACGCTTGGACGGCAACGGACTCGAGTTGGCCGCTACCCATGGATATATCGTTCAGCGAACGCCTGCCATTCAGGCAGGCCAGCCTGGCGGTACTGATAGCATTCGGTCTCGGTACGCTGCTGAGCCTGATCCAGATGGGCGTCGATTATGCCAGCGAAGAGGCATCCATCGATCGCGAAATGCGCAGGCTACTGGAAATCGTCCACAACCCGGTGGCGCGCATCGCCTACAACATCGACGCGGAAATGGCGCAGGAACTGGTCGAAGACTTGCTGCAATCCCCGGCCGTGATCCGTGCGGAATCATCGACAACGACGGGGTGACCCTGGGAGCGTCAGCCGGACACCGCATGTCGACGGCTATCGGCTTTTCAGCGACATGCTGTTTGGCGAGCGCCGCGACTTCGAATCGCCCCTGCTCGTCGACCACGACCTCGGCGAGGTCCTCGGTCTACTGCTTTCGCCAATCCTGCTGGTGATCTTCTACCTCATGCTGGCCAAGCCGCTGGCCGCCTGACGCGTGCGCTGAGCACCCGCGACCCGCATCAGCGGCTGGAGCTTCCGACGGACCATGAGCGCGATAAAATCGGCGTGATGGTGCATGCCAGTCAGCAGTTGCAGTTGACCAGCGCCGATCGAGCAGCGCCGCGAAGCCCGAGAGCTGCCTGACGCAATACCTCGGCGACCTCGAAGGCATCGTTTCGGCGCGCGCCGCCGAAGTGGAAACGCCGACGCCCGTCTCATGGCGTCCAACCGCGACTTGCGGGCTGCCAAGAGCGCCGCCCAGGAATCCGCTCAAGCGCGTGCCGCCTTCCTCGCCCACATGCGCCGCAAAATCCGGACGCCGCTGAACGGCCTGCTGCGGATGCTTCGGCTGCCGATGGTTGGCCCGCTCGGTGCCAAACTTCGTGCGCATATGGCGACTGACACGCCAGCAAACCATGAACCTCACGCGGGCTTCCCACTCCCCCGCATCCCAAACCGGCGGCCTGTCGCCAGCTCGGGGCGTGATCGAGACGTACGCCCGCTCAAGGTTGCACCGGGGAGCGTCGAACCTTTCCGCGGAAGGTCCAGAACGAATAGGTGCTGTAGGCCAGCGTAAGCGGCGCCAGCAGCGCGAAGCCCAACAGGACGAAGCCCTGGCTGAAGGGCGAGGCCGCCATCTGCTGGAACCCCGACCCCGGCTCGAGCATCGCCTCGACGAACAGGGATGATCCCAGCAGGAAGCCGGACGTCACCCAGAGCAGCGTGACGAACAGCGGCGCCCAGTCCGCCACGCCGGGGCGCAAGCGAAAGAACAGTACGCAGGCCGAAGCCGTCACCAGCAGGCACGCCAGGCTGAAGACGCACAGCCCCCGCATCGCCGGCCAGCGCGCCGGGCCGTCCCCCAGCAGCATCCACGACAGCGCGACAGCCGAAAGGACGATGCCGCTCAGCGCCAACGGCCGCGCCAGGCGCCATCCCAGTGCGCGCGTCGCGCCCTCGGTTCGCCAGATCAGCCAGCCGCTTCCCAGCCACAGGTTCACGCCGACCATCGCCAGACCGCAACACAACGGAAACGCTCCGAACCAGCGCCATAGCGCGTCTCCGGCGTGGTTCGGCGACAGCCCCTGGATCAGCGTGCCCAGACACACCCCCTGGCTCGCGGCTGCGGCCAGCGAAGCAGCGCACAGCAGCCGGTCTGCGATGCGTCGCCACGGCGCGCTGAAGTGATCGCGAAACTCCAGGGCGAAACCGCGCAGTATCAGGGCCAGCAACATGACGAAGAGCGGAACGTAGAGAGCGCTCAGGAAACCGCCGTAGGCCTGCGGAAACATGGCGAGCAAGGCCCCCGCGCCGAGCACCAGCCAGGTCTCGTTACCGTCCCACAATGGCAGGATGCTGTAGGCCAGGGTCTGCCTGTCGCGCTCGTCGGCGGGACAACAGATCAACATGCCGACCCCGAGGTCGGTGCCATCCAGCAGCACATAACAAAGAAAGGCGAAGGCGATCGACGCAGCCGCCAGCAGGCTCAGCGTTTGCGCCGCGAACATCAGCCCTGCCCTGCCAGGTCGGCGGCCGAGCGTCCCGCCATCCGGTCGTGGCCGGTACGCTCCGCGAGTTCGCTGGCTGGCCCCTGCTCGCCGTATGCCGGCGCGCGCCGCAGCGTGCGAAACAAACAGAACATGCCGAAGCCGAACACCCCGGCATACGCCAGGAGCAACCCCAGGCTGGACGCCGCCACCAGTTCGCGCGGCACCGGAGAAAGGCTGTCGGCGGTCTTCAGCAGCCCATACACGGTGTACGGCTGGCGACCACTTTCGGTCACCACCCAGCCGGCCAACAGGGCCACGAAGCCCGCGGGGGCGATGGCGACGCTGGCCCACTGCAGCCTCCGGGATCGGTAGAGCCGCCCGCGCCAACGCAGCACTAGCCCGGCGATCCCGACCGATATCATCAGCATCCCCAGGCCGACCATCAGGCGAAAGGCGAAGAACACGGTGGGTACGTGGGGAATCTCGTCGGCCGGGAATTCCGTCAGGCTCTTGATGGTGCCCTCCCAATCGTGCCGCAGGTACAGCGAGCCGAGATGGGGAATCGCCAGTTGATAATGGTTGCTCCGGGTCTCGGGGTCCGGCAGGCCGAACAACACCATCGGTTGCCCCTCGCCCGCAGCCGGGCGCCGCCAGCTTCCCTCCATCGCAGCCACTTTCTGCGGCTGGTGGCGAAGCGTGTTCTGCCCATGCAGGTCGCCGGCAATCACCTGTATCAGTCCGCCCACCAGCAGCACCCACAGCCCGCAGGAAAACATCAGCCGTGCGCTGGGGTTGTATGCGTCGCGCAGCAAGTGCCAGGCGCCCGCCGCGCCGACCATGCAGGCGGTGCCCAGGAGCGTCGCCAGCATCATGTGGGTAAAGCGGTACGGGAACGACGGGTTGAAGATGACCGCAAGCCAGTCCGTCGGTATGAAATGGCCCTGCGGGTCGATGGCGAAGCCGGCGGGCGTATGCATCCAAGAGTTTGCCGAGAGAATCCAGAAGGCGCTGAACAGCGAGCCGAGCGCCACCATGCAGGTGGCGAAGAAATGCAGCCGCGGGCCGACCTTCTTCGCGCCGAACAGCATGATCCCGAGAAAGCCGGCCTCCAGGAAGAACGCCGCAAGGACCTCATAGTACATCAGCGGACCGATCACCGAGCCGGCGCGGGCGGCCAGGACGCTCCAGTTGCTGCCGAATTGGTACTCCAGCACCACGCCCGAAACGATCCCCACCGCGACGTTGAGCGCGTAGACCTTTAGCCAGTACTGATAGGTGATCCAGAAACGTTGCTGCCGTTTCCAGAGCCATAGCGCTTCCATCAGGCAGAGGAAGAGCGCCAAGCCGATGGTGAAACCGGCCAGCACGATGTGGAAGGAGACGCTAAAGGCGAATTGCAGTCGTGCCAGTTCCAGGGCGGTCCAGGTCATTCGATGAGCTCCGCATGCCTAGCGGCCGGTTGTCGATGCGGGGTGCTGTCGGCTAGTCGTCCGAGGCGGCGTGTTGCCTGCTCCGCGCCATCGAGACGGTGAGATGCTGGCGCGCTTCGAGCACTATCTGGCTGATTCCTCGCATGTTCTCCAGCTTGCTCAGCGGGAGAAGCACGACATAAGGCTCGATATCGGGCCCATCGTGACTGCGCGCGTCGTGGACCCGCACCTCAACCATGCGCCCCCTGATGACGAACTGCGCAGTGAGGGGTTGCAGCGCCTGGCGCAGCGTTTCGAGGGATTGTTCGGCAGCCGGTTTCATGGCGATCTTCTTGTATGAACGAGGCCTACCTCATTAGGGGTTTTCTGAACCCGCTAGTTCACTGGAAGGATCGCTTGACCTGGTTGATACACCCGTACGCGGATCGATGCCTCCGCTCACCCTTCGGTCCTTACGGGGTCGGCACTGCGCGGGTAGGTCCGCTCTTCTTCGAGGGTGCCATCCTGCTTGTGAATCTTTAACGAAGCGGTTTTGCCCGCCAGAAACTCACCGGCGAGACTGACCATCTCTGCCTTCGTCGACGCCGTCTTCGAGGCGCGCTGGGCACCTTCCTTGATCAGTTCCCAGCCGCCCTCGGTCTTGTTGACGTGATAGTTCTCCACAGTCCTCTCCTTCTGAATGTTCCGCAGCGCCTGTCACCGCTGCGCGATAAAGGGTGCGCCGCCCTTCGATTCGAAATGAAACAGCCCCCATCGACCTGGACGAAGGGGGCCGGAGCACTGCCTTACTCGGGTTTGGCTTTCCCGGAGCCGAGGTCAGCGCCGGTCAGGGGGTCGGAGGCCGCATCGGACATCGTCCGCTGCGCCATCTGCAGCAGCACCTTCGCGTCGGCGGCGGGCATGTCGACAACGGCATCGCCGTCACCACCATCCAGCGCCGGCTGCGGAGATTCCACGTACTCCCACTCATCCCCCATGTTCCAAGGGCCGCGGCGATCCGCCTCGCCCTGGGACATGTTGAAGTAGACATCTGTGAACGCAGGCACCCCCGGAAGCTTGCCTTGCGGGAAGTTCGGCTGGATCGAGTGCAGCGCTTTCTCGAACGATTTCTGGTGCGCCAGTTCGCGCGTCATCAGAAACATCAGCGCGTCCTTGATACCGGGGTCGTCCGTCACGTTGATCAGTCGCTCATAAACGATCTTGGCGCGCGCTTCGGCGGCAATGTTGGAGCGCAGATCGGAAGTGGGCTCGCCGATCGAGTCGACATATGCCGCAGTCCAGGGCACGCCGCCCGAATTGACCAGCGCCGGGCCGCCACCGTAAAGCAAAGAGGTGATGTGTGAATCATTGCCGCCTCCGGTCAGCGAGCGGTACAGATCCGCTTCCTGTTCCACGGCCTCTGCCAGCTGGCCTTTGGCGCCCTTGTTCAACATGCCGACAATCGAACCGATGATTTCGAGGTGGCTGAGCTCTTCGGTCGCGATATCCAGGAGCAGATCTTTACGCCCTGCATCGTCTTCGCCGAGCCCTTGAGTGAAATAACGCATTGCTGCCGACAACTCGCCTTGGGGGCCACCGAATTGCTCGAGGAGCAGATTCGCCAATCCCGGGTTAGGTGCGGCCACGCGCACGGTGTATTGCAGCCGTTTGTTGTGTACGAACATAGCTTTGCCTCACACGGTTATTTGCGCGGTCCCTCACAAGCACTCCTGAATTCCAGGCGGGCATTGCCCGCTTTTAGTGGAAGTGCATGAGGGGCAAACGTTCACCAACACCGCTGAACGGTCGCGAAAACGCAGGTGCCGACGCGCAGCACACACCGGCATGTCGACGATCAGGGAACAGGCATCGACCGGCAAGGGTCAGAAAAAGACCGGCGCCGCTTTCGCGCACGGCAACCCGTAATGGAGAACAACAAATGATCATGAAGAAAAGCGCGCTCGCAATCGCTTGCACCACACTGCTTACCGTAATGAGCTTCCAGACCTTCGCATCGGACGCCTCCGACTTCGTGGACGACGCATCCGCCAAGGGCATCGCCGAAATCGAAGGCGGCAAGCTCGCCCTGGAAAAAGGGCAGTCCGCCGATGTGAAGAAATTCGCCCAACAAATGATCGACGATCACACCGCCGCCAACGCGAAGCTCAAGGCGCTGGCCGCGCAGAAAAAGCTGGAAGTGGCCGACGACGCGGAACTGATGAGTAAAGCCAAGGAGATGATCCTAAAGCTCCGCGACGGCGAGTCCTTCGACAAGGCCTACGCCAACAACCAGGTCGTTGCCCACGAGCAGACCATCGAGCTGTTCCGCAAGCAGGCGGAAAAGGGTGAAGACGCCGATCTGAAGGCCTTCGCCAAGACCACTCTGCCGAAGTTGGAAGGCCATTTGAAGATGGCTAAGGATCTGTCCGCGGCCCACGGCGGCGACGCTCACAAGGAATAAGGGCTCAAGCCGGTGGCGGTATCGCTCGTCATTGGATTCTTTGCACAGAAAAAGGGGCCGCTGGCCCCTTTTTCTGTACATACGATGTTGGATGCTCTTACAGGGCAGCGCCAAGAAGACATTTACTGAGCTTGGAAGATGTCTGAGAAATCCAGGGCGATTCGATCAATGAGCACCGGCTTACCAGTAGCTCACAGCGGACTTCTGGTCCCTACTAGTCGCCCCGCTCCCTGAAGTCTTCTATCGGGCCATCCTTGAGAAAATGGGACAAAAATTCGTGACCCCATTTCAATAAATAAATGAGCATGGCCAGCCCCCCGTATGGGTTTCCATACTGCTCTGGAGGAAATCTCCTGCCCCTCTGACTGACACAATCCGGTCGCAATCCGTCGACAGGCATCCAGAGGCAACCATCAAGATGGCGCCTCCTGACCTCCTCAGGGATTTCTTCAGAGCATTGGTTCGAGGGTCGGCCAGACGTTATCCAGTAGCACTGGCTGAGCGACAGCAGCAGGATGAATTCCATCAGCCTGCATCATGGAAGGCACGCCACCCGCGCCCTCCAGCAGGAACGGCACCAAGGATGCGCCGGTCTGTTCGGCCACCTTTGGGAACACACCGGCGAAATCGGTCGTGTAGCGAACCCCGTAATTCGGTGGCAAGCGCATCCCCAAAAGCAGCACCTTGGCCCCTGTCTCCTGCGACTGCCGAACCATGGACGCAAGATTCTGTTGCAATTGCTGCGGGGGCTGGCCGCGCAGTCCGTCGTTGCCGCCGAGCTCGATGATCACCAGCTCCGGCTTGTGTTCGGCGAGCAGTGCGGGAAGCCTGGAAAGCCCGCCAGCGCTGGTGTCACCGCTGATCGAGGCGTTCACCACCCGATGATCCAGCCCCTTCTTCTGCAGGCGCTTTTCCAGCAGGGCGACCCAGCCCTGGCTGGTATCCAGGCCCAAACCCGCGCTGATACTATCGCCGACGACCAGCAGAGTGCCGGCAGTCGCCCCTTGGGCCCATAGCAGCAAGGCGATGGCGGTACCGAAAAACCACGTACGCATTGGATTCTCCATGAGCGCAAGCATTCTCAAAGCGCAGAACCTTAGCAAAGTGGTCCCCAGCGCGGAAGGCGCGCTGACCATCCTCGACGACCTCTCCCTCGATCTTCAGCCCGGCGACAGCATGGCCATCGTCGGCAGTTCCGGCTCCGGCAAATCGACCCTGCTCGGCCTGCTCGCCGGACTGGATCTGCCCAGCTCAGGTGAAGTGATGCTGGCGGGCAACAGCCTCAACAACCTCGACGAAGACCAGCGCGCACAGGTGCGTGCCGATCATGTCGGTTTCGTCTTCCAGTCGTTCCAGCTGCTCGACAGCCTGAGCGCCCTGGAGAACGTGATGCTGCCGCTGGAGCTCGACGGCCGTCGCGATGCCCGCGAACGCGCCCGCGACCTGCTCGACCGCGTCAGCCTGGGCCAGCGCCTCACCCACTACCCACGACAACTTTCCGGCGGCGAGCAGCAACGCGTGGCGATCGCCCGTGCGTTCGCCGCCGAACCGGACGTGCTGTTCGCCGACGAGCCCACCGGCAACCTGGACAGCCACACCGGCGCGCACATCAGCGACCTGCTCTTCGCGCTGAACCAGGAAAACGGCACCACGCTGGTCCTGGTCACCCATGACGAACGCCTGGCGCAGCGCTGCCGCCGCGCGATCCGCCTGGAGGGCGGCCAACTGGTGGATCGTCGGGAGCCCTGATGAAACGCCTGCCCCTGCCCCGCCTGTTTGCCCTGGCCTGGCGCCAGTCGCTGCGCGATGCCCGCGCCGGCGAGTTGCGCGTGCTGTTCTTCGCCTTGCTGGTCGCCGTGGCGGCGAGCACCGCCATCGGCTACTTCGGCGCCCGGCTGAACGGCGCCATGCTGATGCGCGCCACCGAGTTTCTCGGTGCCGATCTGGTGCTGCGCGGCACCTCCGAAGCGGCCCCGGAGCAGATCGAGGCCGGCACCGCGCTGGGCCTCGATCATGCCCGCGCGGTGGAATTCTCCAGCGTCATCGCCACCGACGCCGGCATCCAGCTGTCCAGCGTCAAGGCGGTCGACAGCACCTATCCGCTGCGCGGCGAGCTGAAGAGCGCGGCCGAGCCCTATGCGGAAGAACGCTCCGGCGGAGGCCCGAAGCCCGGCGAGGCCTGGGCGCAGAGTCAGCTGTTCGCCGCGCTGGAGCTGAAAGTCGGCGACACCATCGATGTCGGCGAGAAGAGCCTACGCCTGACCCGCGTACTGACCTACGAACCGGACAGCAGCGCCGACTTCTATAGCCTGACGCCCCGCGTGCTGATGCACATCGACGACCTCGCCGCGACCGGCATCATCCAACCCGGCAGCCGCGTGCGTTACCGGGAGCTCTGGCGCGGCGACAGCCAGGCGCTGGCGCGCTACCGCGATACGCTGAAGCCACGGCTGCAACCCAACCAGCGCCTGGAGGATGCCCGCGACGGCAATCGCCAGATCGGCAACGCCCTCGGTCGCGCCGAACGCTACCTGAACCTCGCCAGCCTGGCGGCGGTGCTGCTCGCCGGTGTCGCGGTGGCGTTGTCCGCCGCACGTTTCGCTACGCGTCGCTTCGACGCCAGTGCGCTGCTGCGCTGCCTTGGCCTTTCGCGGCACGCCGCGCTCGGGTTGTACGCATTGCAGCTGACGTTGCTCGGCCTGCTCGCGTGCAGCATCGGCGCGCTACTCGGCTGGCTGGCCCAGTACGGGCTGTTCCATCTATTGCGCGGCATGCTGCCGGCCACCCTTCCGGGCGGTGGCGTGTGGCCGGCGCTGGCCGGGATCGCCACCGGCATGGTCGCCCTCGCCGGCTTCGCCCTGCCGCCACTGGCGGCGCTCGGTCGCGTTCCGCCGCTGCGCGTGCTGCGCCGCGACATGCTTCCGGTGGCACCCAGCTCCTGGTTCATCTACGGCGCCGCCCTGCTCGCCCTCGGCCTGATCATGTGGCGCCTGAGCCTCGACCTGATGCTGACCTTCGCCCTGCTCGGGGGCGGGATCGCCGCGGCGCTGTTGCTCGGCGGCCTGCTATTGCTGGCGATGCGCGGGCTCCGTCGGCTGCTGGCCAAGACTTCGCTGCCCTGGCGACTGGGTCTTGGCCAGTTGCTGCGCTATCCCCTCGCCGCGGCTGGCCAGGCGCTGGCCTTTGGCCTGATCCTGCTGGCGATGTCGTTGATCGCGCTGCTGCGCGGCGAGCTGCTGGACACCTGGCAGGAGCAGTTGCCGGCGAACGCGCCGAACCATTTCGCGCTCAACGTGCTGCCCGCCGACAAGGACGCCTTCGCCGCGCGCCTCGCCGAACTGTCGCCGCACCCGGCACCGTTGTTCCCGGTCATTCCCGGCCGCCTGCTGACGATCAACGACGCGCCGGTGCGCGAGCGCGTAAGCAAGGACACCCAGGGCGATCGCGCGGTGCGCCGCGATCTCAGCCTGACCTGGGCACAGGACCTGCCCAGCGACAATACGCTCGCCGCCGGCAACTGGTGGGACGCGCTACCGGCCGGCGGGCTGCCCGGCCTGTCGGTCGAAACCCAGCTGGCCGAAAGCCTCGGCCTGAAGCTCGGCGATCGCCTGCGCTTCAACATCGGCGGACTGGAACGCGAGGCCCAGGTGACCAGCCTGCGCGACGTGCACTGGGACAATTTCCAGCCTAACTTCTACATGATCTTCCAGCCCGGCACGCTACAGGATTTGCCAGCCACCTACCTGACCAGCTTCTATCTGCCGCCCGGCAACGACAAGGCGCTGGTCGGGCTCGCCCGGCAGTTCCCGGCCGTGACCCTGCTGCAGGTCGAGGCGCTGCTCGCGCAGTTGCGCAGCATCCTCGCGCAGGTCACCGCGGCGGTGGAGTTCGTCTTGCTTTTCGTCCTCGCCGCCGGTCTCGCGGTGCTCTTCGCCGGCCTGCAATCGACGCTGGACGAACGCATCCGCCAGGGTGCGCTGCTGCGTGCCCTGGGCGCCGGGCGGTCGCTGCTGCTGAAGGCTCGGCGCGCCGAGTTCGGCTTGCTCGGCGGCTGCGCGGGCGTGCTCGCCGCGCTCGGCTGCGAACTGGTCAGCGCCCTGCTCTACCGGCTGGTCTTCGACCTGGCCTGGCATCCGCATCCGTGGCTGCTGCTGTTACCGCTGATCGGTGCGCTGCTGGTCGGCGGCGCCGGCGTGATCGGCACCCGTCGCGCACTGAATGCCAGCCCGCTGACCGTTCTGCGCGAGGGTTGAGCTTGCTAGACTTCGCGCCCCTACCGTCGCTGTCAGTCCCATGAGCCGCTATCGCCCACCGCGCACCGCCGGAACCCCGCTGATCACCCCCGAAGGCGAGGCCCGTCTGCGCGCCGAGCTGCACGAGCTGTGGCACGTGCGCCGGCCGCAGGTCACCCAGTCGGTGAGCGAGGCGGCCGCCCAGGGCGATCGCTCGGAAAACGCCGAGTACACCTACGGCAAGAAGATGCTGCGCGAAATCGACAGCCGCGTGCGCTTCCTGACCAAGCGCCTGGAAAGTCTCAAGGTGGTGGATGCGCGCCCCGCGGATGCCGGCAAAGTCTATTTCGGCGCCTGGGTGACGCTGGAGGACGAGGACGGCGTCGAGTCGCGCTACCGGATCGTCGGCCCGGACGAACTGGATCTGAAACAGAACCTGATCAGCATCGATTCGCCGCTGGCCCGCGCGCTGGTCGGCAAGGCGCTGGATGCGGAAGTCAGGGTGCATACCCCGACAGGCGACAAGACCTGGTACATCGTCGCCATCGACTATCCGTGAGAACGCGGCGAACGCGTTGATCTTCAGCGCCGGGTGATCAGTCCTTGGCGCGCGACGCGGGTCAGCTCGTGTATGCAGGTTTCCAGGTCCTTCGCATCCGGCGCCGGAAGCACCGCGAAATCGAAGCTGTCGCTGGCGAGGCCGGCCAGGGACTCATCGGCACGCACGAACTGGATGAGGAAGTTGCAGGCCCTGTTGCGATCCTTCGGCCAGCCATCGAGATAACGCAGCAGTCGCGGCTGGTTGTCGCCGGCGAGGAGAATCCTGGGATTGCGCGGCAGCAGCCTCGAGGTGATCGGGGCCAGGCGCAGGTTGGAAGGAGAAGGAATCACGTCTATCAATCTCTGCCTCAGGGTCCGCTGGGCAGCGGTGAGAGGCATCACCGAACCAGCGCTTTAGCGGTATTTCGAAGCCTTTCGGCCCCCGGCGCCCCGCAAGTAGCTGACTAAATCGGCGCATGAGTGAAATGCTAGAGAACCCCGCCCGCCACTGTCAACCGCCGGGCAATCTGCAGGTCACGCCCAAGCCATGCACATGCCAGAAGCGTCCGGCGCTACGGAAACCTCCGGGTAACGCTGCAACCATCACCACCACTGGCGTTCCACCTCGTAACAACCGAGCGTCTGGAGCGCGGCCTGGCCAGCATTTGGCCATATCGCCAGTGGCCCCGTCATAGAGGCATCGACGCTGAAATCGCCGCAAAGTGGCACACATCCTGCGAGACCGGGGGGCAGGCGCGCCATGGGGACGCGTCGCGAAATCGGTCGCCATCCATGAAGAAGCACCTCAACGTCGCTTCGCCAGCGGAGCACCGCCCTTATCGAACAGGGCAAACGTCTGCGGTCGTTCCCCGGGCGAAACCGGCGGCTCGCCGCCTGCTGCCATTGTCGCTGCTCACAGCGGTATGCCTGGCAGCCACGCTGCACTCCGCGCCGTTACAGCAGAACGGAGGCACGTCATATGCCGAACAGCGCACCGAACTCGAACGAGCTCAGCGCTGGGATCAACGGCTGCAGGCGTTCCGCAAGTCGAAGGCGCGGATCGAGCTGAACGAACAACTCGATCCGGGTGAGCGAGCGGTGGCGATCCGGCGCCTGGCCGAGGCGTCCTTCGCCGCCGACGAGATACGCTGGCTGGAAGCATCCGAACAGCTCGCCTGGGCTCGCAGCGGCGGCAATCGCTGAATCAGTTGGCGCTCAGGGCGGTGCGCCGCGGTTCCAGCCGTTCGCGCTCGCGCTGATAGGCAAGGAAATACTTGTTCACCGCATTCACGTAGCTGACCACGCCCATGCCCACCTGGTCGGCGGCCACCCGCTCCACCTGGAAGAACCATTGATTGGGATTGAGACCGCGGCGCTTGGCCTCCGCGCGCAGCGCCTGGACCCTTTGCGGACCGAGGTTGTAGGCGGCGAGCACGAATGCCATCCGCTCACGCTCATCGAGCCTGCCGCTGTTGAAATACTGGCGACGCAGCATCGCCAGGTACTTCGCACTCGCCTGTACGTTGTTGTCCAGCGACCGGACATCGCCCACACCCACCGTGCGCGCCGCAGCCGGAGTGATCTGCATCAGCCCCACCGCGCCGCTGGCGCCGCGCGCTGCCGGGTCCAGCGTCGACTCCTTGAACGCCAGTGCGGCAAGATTCAGCCAGTCGAACTCATGCTGATCGGCGTAGCGCTGCAGCACCGGACGCACTTTCTCCAAGCGCCGACGCTCGCTGCGCGCCAGCGGATCGTGTACCTGATAAAGCCGACGGTAGACGCGTTCGAAGGTGGCGTCGGCGTTCGATGGCGCGCGATAGTCCTGCAGGAAGCGATCGACGCTGGCACGCAACATGGGCGCGTCGTGGCTGGCGAACCAGGCCACCTGGCCCTCCTCGCCCAGCACGATATCGCGGTCGATGCGCAGCTTCGGCAGTACCTTGGCCCAACGCTCGGCGATCGGACGCTCGACCACGGTGAGCGGATAGATGCCCGCCTGGACCATCTCCAGCACGTCCTCCACGGCCAGCGACGGGTCCACCCATTCGATGAGGATCGGCTTCTGCTTGCGCCGGGCCAGCTCCTGGTTCACCTTGCCCAGCGCTTCGCCGGCGGCGCTGCCGGCCGGCAATACCACGGTGCGCCCGGCGAGTTGATCGACGCGTTGATAACGGCGATTGCCCTGGCGCGCGACCAGGACCAAAGGCACCTTGTCGATGACCGCCGTGCTGGCGCTGACACTGCGCTCGTTACGCAGGCCGATCAGTTCGCCCGGCACCACCAGATCGCCTTCGCCGCGCTGCAAGGCGCCGAACAACTGGTCCTTGGCCCGCGGAATCAGCTTCAGGCTGAGTGTCTTGCCATCGCGGGCGTTACGATTGAGGTATTGCTCGAAGGCCCGCAGGCGGTTGTACTCCACGCCGATGGACTCGCCGGCGACTTCGCCGGAAGTGTTGCGGCTCTGGTTCACCAGCACGCGCAGCACGCCGCTGCGGCGTATATCGGCCAGATCGCGCACGTTGCTTTGCGGCTGCCAGTTCTCGGCCTGTCCCGCCAGGCGCGCTGCGGCGGGCAGCGGAGCCAGGGCCAGCAGGCCGAGAAGAAGAAGCAGCGCTCGCGTCATCGGATCTCCGCGCCGGAACGCCTGCATGCAGGGATTCCAGCCGCCCGTGAATGAGAGAATGTCGGCAGCCCGGAGCGCCAACCTGATCGGCGAGGGTCTCACAGGCCGTACGAAGGCGCCAGTCCGAGCCGATGAAGCACATCAAGTGACACTCCTATACTTATGAATTTATTGAAGATATCCAATGAGTAAAGATCCTGATACGGACGCCTTGGCGCTGGTCGACATCGGCGTCAACCTGACCCACCCGAGCTTCGCGGACGATTGTGCAGCGGTGCTGGAGCGTGCCTACGAGGCCGGCGTCAGGCAGTTGGTGCTCACCGGCACCAGCGTCGAGGAAAGCGAAAAGGCGCTGCTGCTGTGCGAGATGCTGGACCCGGAGGCCGGGCGCCTGTTCGCCACCGCAGGCGTGCACCCGCACGACGCCAGTCAGTGGTCCGCCGACAGCGCAAGCCAGTTGCGCGTGCTGCTGGGCGATCCGCGCGCGCGTGCCATAGGTGAATGCGGGCTGGACTTCAACCGCGATTTTTCCCCGCGTCCGCAGCAGGAGAAGGCCCTGGAGGAACAGCTTTCCCTCGCCGTGGAGCTGAACCTGCCGGTGTTCCTGCACGAACGCGACGCCAGCCAGCGCCTGCTGGAAATCCTCCGCGACTATCGCGATCGTCTGCCGGCTGCCGTGGTGCACTGCTTCACCGGCGAAAAACGCGCGCTGTTCGGTTACCTCGACCTGGACCTACACATCGGCATCACCGGCTGGATCTGCGACGAACGCCGCGGCCTGCACCTGCAACCGCTGGTGCGCGAAGTTCCTCGCGGCCGCCTGATGCTGGAAAGCGACGCGCCCTACCTGCTGCCACGCAGCCTGAGGCCGAAACCCAAGAGCAACCGAAACGAACCCGGTTACCTCGGCGAAGTGCTTGACGTGGTGGCGCACCACCGCGGGGAGTCGCCAGCCGTCCTGGCGGAACACAGCAGCACCTGCGCGCGGGAGTTTTTCGGTCTTCCACGGCTACCGAGATAAATAAAGCCGTTATCCTCAAGCATGACGCTGAGCCGCCGTTAACCTGCCATGACCGCTTGACCATCGTCAGCAGGCCAACCGCCAATGCTGGCAGAATACTGGCACTGCCAATCGATCAGTTTTAATAGAAGATGAACGCCATGGGTGTCTGGATTCGCGACCTTTCTCTGAAGTACAAATTCTGGGCGCTCAATGCAGTGTCGTTTCTCACCACCTTGCTGGTGGTGCTTTACGCGATGCACCTGGAACAGGGTGGCCGCAGCACGGACGCGCAGCGCCATGCCCAGGAGCAGGCGAGGATAATCGCTGACTGGCCGGCGCAACAGCCTTTGCCAACCTCCCCCAGCCTGCTGAGTTTCAACAAGGACACCCCGCCCCAGCTGGAAAACAACCTCGGCGTCGAGCTGACCCGCGCCAGCGGCTGGGTCGAGCTGCCGCACGACTGGCTGTTCGGCGACGAGCCGCTGATCGGCGCCCAGGTGATCGACCTCAGTGGCACGCGCGTCGCGCTGCTGGCCCGGGCGCCGAGCCTGCTGGATATCTTCATCGAACGCGCCCCGGCCTACGCCGTTGCCGTGGCCGTGCTGATGCTGCTGTTGCTGGCCGCCTCGCAGTTGCTCATCCGCTTCCTGCTCAGCCACCTGAACATGCTCAAGGACGTGATGCTGCACGTCGAAAGCAGCGGCGACCTGTCGGCACGCGTGCCACTCGAGGGCAAGGACGAGGTCGGCCGCATGGCCAGCGCCTTCAACGCCATGCAGGCCGGTTACCAGCGCGTGGTCAGCACCGTCGCCCAGGCCGCCTCGCGCCTCGACGAGGGCGCCAGCAGCCTGGCCACCAGCATGAGCGACGTGCGTCAGGGCATGCTCGGTCAGCAGAGCGAGACCGATCAGGCCGCCACCGCGATCAACGAGATGTCCGCCACCGTTCACCACATCGCCCAGCACACCGCCGACACCCGCGACCAGTCGCGTTCGGCCGACCAGTTGGCTGGCGCCGGGCGAAGTGTGGTGGGACGGGTCAAAGAGTCGATTTCGGGACTCTCCACCGGGGTGCAGCAGACCGCCGAGATGATTCAGCAGTTGGCGGCCGACAGTCAGAAGATCAGCAGCGTGGTCAGCGTGATCCACGGCATCGCCGAGCAGACCAACCTGCTCGCTCTCAACGCCGCGATCGAGGCCGCGCGTGCTGGTGAGATGGGTCGTGGCTTCGCCGTGGTCGCCGACGAAGTGCGCAACCTGGCCAAGCGGGTGCAGGATTCCACCGACGAGATCACCAACATGATCGGCGCCTTGCAGTCCGGAACCCGCGACGCCGTGGAGTTCATGCAGGAGAGTTCGCTGAAGGCCGATGACTGCGTGAAGCTGGCCAACGATGCGGGCGAAGCGCTGGAAGCCATCACCCAGGCCGTTGCGCAGATGCGCGACAGCAACACCCAGATCGCCGTCGCCGCCGAGCAGCAGAGCCAGGTCGCCGAGGAGATGACCCGTTCGGTGGTGGGTATTCGCGACGTCACCGAACAGACCGTGCAGCAGACCGTCTCGTCCGCCGCCACCAGCAGCGAAATCGCCTCGCTGGCCGGCGAGCTGAGCCGCGCGATCCGCCAGTTGAAGCTCTGAGCCGTTCCCCTTAACTGCCTATGGCCTCCATAGGCAGTCCTCATTCGCCGCCCGGCATGGCCCCGCCCTAGACTTCAGGCATCTCTTCAAGGAATGCCGAACATGGGCCTGCGCTTGCAATACCCGTCCCGCTCGACGCCGGACTACGCCGCCACCCACAGTCACCCGACCAACCTGCTGTTGCACCTGATCGCCGTGCCGCTGTTCATCGTCGCCAGCCTGCTGTTGCTCAGCGGGTTGCTGGGCGCGAGCCTGTTGCCGGTGGTGCTGGGAGTGATCGGGCTGGTCGCCGCGCTGACGCTGCAGCGCCAGTAAACGCCGATCGGGAATGCCTGCAGGAGCTGCTACTGGAGCAGTTCGTGACCTTTCCGCGGTTCATCCTCAGCGGCGGCTGGTGGCGTGCCTGGAAGCGCCGCCGACACTGAGCGCGCGGCGGCTCAGCCAAACACCGTGACCGTCTGCCGGCTCAGCGCGACCAGTTCGCCGGAGGGTGTCCACAGCGCAGCGGCGACGTGACCGTAGCCGTCACGGGCATGTTCGATTTCGGCGCGGTAGAGGCACCAGTCGTGGGTAGTCAGCGTCGGTATCGGCTGGACGAACTCGATGGTCCAGGTCAGCGAGCTGCCCGGCGCCGGGCCGCGCAGGTGGGACAGCGGCGCCGGCGGCCAGGCGTCGACGAGCGCCAGCAGGTGTGCCTCGTTCACCGGCAGTTCCTCGACTTCGCCGCGCAGGCGTACCCAGCCGCCTATTTCCCGTGAAGGGTTGTTGCTGAATGGAAAGCCGCCGAGTCCCCAGCGCATCGATAGGTGACGACCGAATTCCGGTGTTATCCCCTTGATGTAGGGAAGCTCCGGGCATTCCTCGACCGGTTTCATGGCCGGAGCGGGCACTGCCGGAACATTCACCGCGGACTCGCGGGACGCGCCGAAGCTGCCCTGGACCAGCGTCACCACCTGACCATCCTGAATGGCGCGACCGAGCACCTGGCTCACGGCCTTACCCTCACGCAGCACCTCCGCCTCGAAGCGCACCGGCTTCTCGCAGATCAGCGGGCCGACGAAGGTGATCGCCAGCGATCTCGGCGGCCGGCCTTCCGGCACTTTCGCCCGCATCGCCTCGTAGACCAGTGCCGCCGCCAGACCGCCGAAGCCGGCTCGGCCCTGGCCCCACTCCTTGGGAACCTGGATATCGGCCGGGTTCGTGCGTACTGCCTGGATCAGTTCAAACAGGGTCATGCTCACCTCATCATTGCACTTCGACCTGGAAAGGGATGCATCTTAGGGGATGGATGCGGGCGGCAGACAAGGCTGTTGCGCCAATTGCGCTGGCTGAATGGCGCCTCAGCGCGCGCTGCGGGTGAGCCGCCAGGGCAGGCTGCGGCGCAATCCGGCGAGTGCCTTTCGCAGCTCGCCGACAGCGCCGGGGCTGCCGGCATAACGCTGCGCCTCGTAGACACGCAGGAACGTGCGGATGCTTTCGGCCTGTTGCGGTAGCGCCGTGGCGGCACGCTCGGCGAATGCCCGCGGCCCCTCGCCCCGCGCCCGAGGCAGACCGTGGCGCGCCAGCAGGCGCTCGAAGCCTAGGAACACGCGCTGCTGCGGATCGCGTTCGCGACGCCAGGGTTTCAGCAGCCCCAGCGCCACGACCGTCAGGATCAGCCCGCCGCCACCGACCAGGGCAATCAGCAGCAGACGTGTATCGAAAGCGCCAAACCATCGCTGCAACAGATTGGCCTGCTCCTCGCCCTGGTACGCCAGCACCCAGCGCTGCCAACCGTAGTTCAGGTTGTCCCAGGACAGGCGCAACTGGTTCATCCAGCCAATGGAGCGATAGCGCAGCGCGGAGAATGGCGAGCCTTGCAGAAAACTGCGCTCCCCCGCCACCGCCTCCTCCAGGCCCCGTTCGATACGTGTCGGGGCGACCTGGAACGTGGGGTCGACGCTCACCCAGCCGCGTTCAGGAAGCCAGTACTCGACCCAGGCGTGGGCATCGAACTGGTGGACCGAGATGTAGTTGCCGGCCGGATTCACCTCCCCTCCCTGGTAGCCGGCCACCACGCGCGCCGGAATGCCGGCTGCGCGCAGGACGAAGGTCATGGCGCCCGCGTAGTGCGCGCAGAAACCGCGGCGGGTATCGAAGAGGAACGCATCGATGCCATCCACGCCGGTCGGCGGCGGCTTCAGCGTGTAGACGTAGGGTTCCTGATTGAAGTGCCGCAGCAGCGCCTGCACCACCGCCTGCGGGTCGGCATAGCGACGCTTGAGATCGGCGGCCCAGGCACGGGCGCGCGGTTCGCCCTGCTCGGGCAGCTGCAATGCACGGCGCCGAAGGAGTGGCGAATCCTCGGGTTCGCGCACGGCATCCGGCCATGAGGTCACCTGATAGAACAGCGACTTGTCCACCGGGCGATAACGCTCCAGACGGAAATCGCTCATCAGCCGGGTGCGTTCCAGGCTTGTCTCGCCGGTATCCAGGGCGAACAGCCAGGGCCGCGAGCTGGGCTGCATGATGACGGTGTAGCGCAGTGGCTCGCCGCGCTTCTGCCACTGTGGTTCGACCGGGTACTGCGCCAGCGACGACTGCGACCAGCGCCGTCCATCGAAACGCTCCAGCGTCAGCGCCCGCCAGTAGAGCTGCGAGCGCGGCGGCATCGGGCCGTCGAAACTGGCGCGGAAGGCCAATTCGCCAGACTGGCTAAGCTCGGCGATATCGCCAGGCTCGATGTTGTCGGAAAGCCCGGTCACCGCGCCGCCCGCCGGCTGCGGCAACGACCACAAGGGGCCGAGGCGGGGGAAGAAAACGAACAGCAACAGCATCAGCGGCAACGCCTGCATGAGCATCCCGCCGGCCAGGCGCAGGGTCGGCCAGGGCCGTTCGGCGAACGCGGTCTGTTGCAGGCCGATCAGCGATGCCAGCAAGGCGCTCACCGAAAGCAGGGTGAACAGCGCGAGAAGCATGCTGTCGTCGAACAGGTAGCCGGTGACCACCACGAAGAAACCAAGGAACACCAGCACCAGGGCGTCACGACGGCTGCGCGTTTCCACCAGTTTGAGGACGAATGCCGAGATCAGCAGCACGCTGCCGGCGTCCAGACCGATCAGGCTGCCACGGGAAAACCAGACTCCCGCCGCCGCGCCTGCCATCAGCACGACCTTGGCCAGCGCATTCGGATAGGCCGCGCGCATGCGGTAGATCTGGATACGCCAGAGCGCACAGACCAGCCACAGGGCGATGGTCCAGGCGGGCAGATGGAACAGGTGCGGCACCATCACCAGCGCCTGGGCGACCATCAGCCAGGTCAAGGCCACCCTGGGAATGGACTGCGCGGTGCCGGAATGGCGGGTGTTCACCGAAGGTTCCCCGGCAGCGGCGCGGTCGGGCGCTGCTCGTTTGCATACAGCGCCAGTGCGCGCAGGCACGCCTCGCGGTGGGGCTCGCCGCTGTCCGGCCCAAGGCGGACGCCGGGAAGATGCAGCGCGAATGCCTGGCCTTCGTTGCAGAACTGCAGCACCCAGTGACAGAGCAGCGACAATCTGGACTCGAGGTCGCCTTCCAGCGCATCCAGGTCCAGGTGCAGGTCGCGACCGCTGAGCGCAGCGAATTCCTTTACCAGCAGGCCATGCCCGCGCGAATAGGCTTTCCAGTGCAGGCGCTGCTTCGAGTCGCCCGGCTGGTAGGTCTTGAGCCCCTGGTAATCGTCCGCGCCCTGGCCCAGCTGATGGGTCCCGGCCTCCTCGCCGTCGTCTCCCCGGCCGGCGGCCAGTGGCAGGTCGCCGGGCAGCGGCCGCGGGTAGACCAGCAGCGCCTGATCCAGATCGACCCACGACCAGGCGACCAGGATGCCCAGCGGGAAGCGGCTCTCCACCTTCAGCCGACCGGGACGTAGCCAGCCTCGACGCAACGCCGGCTGACTCAGTTCGCATTCGCCGAGGCCCAGCGCAGGCACATCGAGGCGCTGCAGCTCCGCCGGCGGCCAGCCGATGGCGATCGCCTGATGCGCCCGCCCGCTGCTTTCCAGCACGACCTTGAAGCGCGCCTGCTCGCCGACGAGGACCGCGCCGCCACCGCCCGCCTTGAGCACCAGCCCGGCAAGATTGCGGTAGGTGTGCAGGATGGCGACGATGCCGACCGAGGCCAGCAGGAAGGTAAGCGCGTAGGCCAGGCTGTTCTGGTAATTGATTCCGGCGAGCAGCATGAGCAGCAGGGATACACCGAACGCCGCGCCGACCCGGCTGGGCACGATGAAGATGCGCCGCTGATCCAGGCGCACCCGCGGGGCCGCCGGAATACGTTTGGCCAGCCAGCGATCCCAACGCGGACGCCGCGGGATATCAGCCATCAGACCGCCGCTACCTCGGTCAGCAGCCAGTGCACCAGCGCGCCGCCACCGTGGCCGCTGGGATCGGCGCGCTCGCGCAGGCGGTGGCCGACCACAGCCGGCAGCACCGCCTGCACGTCTTCGGGAATCACGTACTCGCGGTCGGCGAGGAATGCCCAGGCGCGAGCGGCGGCGAGCAGGGCCAGGCTCGCGCGCGGCGACAGGCCCCAGGCGAACTGCGGCTGGCTGCGCGTGGCCTCGACCAGCCTCAGCACATAGTCGACCAGCGCATCGCTGGCGCGGACCTGCGGAACCAGTTCCTGCAGCTTCGCCAGCTCGGCATGATCGAAGACCGGCTCCAGGCGCGGCAGCAGATCGCGCCGCGCCTCGCCGAGCAACAGGGCCTTCTCCGCGCCCTTGGCCGGATAGCCCAGCGACAGCCGCATCATGAAGCGATCGAGCTGCGATTCGGGCAACGCGAAGGTACCGCCCTGGGTCACCGGATTCTGCGTGGCGATGACGAAGAAGGGGTCCGGCAATGGGCGGGTCGCACCTTCGATGGTCACCTGGCCCTCTTCCATCGCCTCGAGCAACGCGCTCTGGCTCTTCGGCGTGGCGCGGTTGATTTCGTCGGCGAGCACCAGCTCGGCGAAGATCGGCCCGGGATGGAAGACGAACTGCCCGCTGTCCTTGTCGAACACCGAGGTGCCGAGGATGTCCCCGGGAAGCAGGTCGGAGGTGAACTGGATACGCTGGAAACTCAGCCCGAGGGCCTTCGCCAGAGCATGGCTCAGGGTTGTCTTGCCCATTCCCGGCAGGTCTTCGATCAGCAGGTGGCCGCGCGCCAGCAGGCAGGTCATCGCGAGGCGGACCTGATGTTCCTTGCCCAGCAGGACACCGTTGACCATCTGCAGGCAGGCATCGAGTTTGGTGCGCATGCGGCTCTCCTCCGGGATGAAAGGCCGATGCTACTGGCCCCTTCCCGGCCGGCAAAGCCTTTGAAACCTTTACTGACGAAAAACCGGCGTCATAAAAGTCAGCGTGTGCAGGCCGTCAGTTCGGCCGCGTCAGGTCGAAGCGTTCGCGGGTGAAGCTGTAGGATTTTCCGCCCAGGCGACCGACGATATCCAACTTGCCGGCGTCGATCCGCCCCTGATCGTCGAGAACGCCGGAGTCGATGTGCGCGTAAAGTATTTCGGCGAACACCAGGGTGCAGTTCGGCTCGTGCGGAGGATACGGCAACAGTTGCGCCACCCGGCATTCGAAGGCCACCGGAGCGCCCTTCACGCGACGCGGCCCGACGCGTACCGAGGCCTCGCTGGCGATGCCGCAGTGCTCGAACTCGCTGATGCCGCGCGGCAGGGTTGCGGAGCTGGCGTTCATCGCCTCGACCTGCTCAGCGCAAACCAACTGAATCACCAGTTCGTCGGTTTCCTGCAGGTTCACCAGGCTGTCCTTGAGGCTGCCATCGCCGCGGGTGGAGATGTTCACCATCAGGGTCGGCGGCGTATCGCTGATCACCTGGAAAAAGCTGAATGGAGCCAGGTTGGCGACACCGTCGGCGGACAGCGTGGAAACCCAGGCGATCGGCCGCGGCGTCACCGTGTTGGCCATCCAGCGATACGCTTCGAGCGACGTCAGGGCGGAGAAATCGATCTGCATCGGGGAAACCACTCGATAGGAGGATCGCCACCGGCGCCAAGGAGGTGGCGCCGGTGCGCACGGTCAGCGGCCGGCGCGGGACTCGCGCAGGTAGAAGCGTGCTTTCTCGACCTTTTTCACGCAGCCCGAATAAGCTTCGAACTGCTGCTGGGTCTTGGCCGCGGTGAGCAGGGTCACCGCCTTGGAATAGCTGACCGTACCGGCAAAGCCTTCGGCTTCGGCGAGGCTCTGCTCTTTCCAGGCGGCATCCAGACCATTGGCGCAGCTGGCGCGGTATGAGGTCTTGCCTGCACATCCGGCCAGCGTGAGCGCCATCAAGGGAATCAGTATCCAGGCTTTCATGTGTTTCTCCTTGGGAAGGTGTACAGCTTGCCTTCGCTAAGACAGGTCTGCCACTCAAAAAGTGCCGGCCAGGCGCGGCTTCTTGGCGCCGGTAAAGGGGACGCGTATCGTCGGGCGATCTGTTGTCGAGGAGGTCGGGATGAGCAAGCGAGTGGCCCTGGTTCTGGGTTCGGGAGGCGCGCGTGGCTATGCGCACATCGGCGTCATCGAGGAACTCGAGGCGCGCGGCTACGAGATCGGCTGCATCGCCGGTTGTTCGATGGGTGCGGTGGTCGGCGGCGCCTATGCCGCCGGAAAGCTGCGCGAGTACCGCGAGTGGATCGAGAGCCTGGATTACCTCGACGTGCTGCGTCTGGTCGACGTCAGTTTCTCGCTGGGGGCCATCCGCGGCGAGAAGGTCTTCGGCCGGATCCGCGAGATCGTCGGCGAGATCGATATCCAGGACCTGCCGATCCCCTACACCGCGGTCGCCACCGACCTCACTCACCAACAGGAAATCTGGTTCCAGGAAGGCAGCCTGCACCAGGCCATGCGCGCCTCGGCGGCGATTCCCAGCCTGTTCACACCGGTGGTCCAGGGCAATCGCATGCTGGTCGATGGGGGCCTGCTGAACCCGCTGCCGATCGTGCCGGTGGTGTCCAGCCACTGTGACCTGATCGTTGCGGTGAACCTCAACTCGTCGAGCCAGCAGCATTACCGCTTGCCGGTGATCGAGCGCCCGGCGCTGCTGAAATCGCGCTTCGATGCGCTGGTCGCGGCGCTGAGCACGCGCATGCCGTTCCGCCGCCGTGAAGAGAGCGGCGAGCCGCTGCTGCTGATCGCTGCAGAAAGCTCCGCGACTATCGACCCCTGGCTGGATGCCGCACCCGACGCCCAGCAACCTTCCGCTGCGCCGCAGGGCAGCAGCTCGCCCAAATCGGCCAGCGGTTCGCGAGTACTGGAGAACGTCGGCCCGGCGTCGCTGCTGGATCTGGTCAACCAGAGTTTCGAGGTGATGCAGACCTCGCTGGCGCAGTACAAGATCGCCGGCTATCCACCGGATGTGCTGATCAACGTGCCCAAACGTGTCTGCCGTTTCTTCGAGTTCTACAAGGCGCCAGAGCTGATCCAACTCGGCCGGCAGATCGCCAGCGACACCCTGGACAGCTACGAGGCGGCGCACGGTCCCGCACTGTAACGACCGTGTTACCTGGCAGAAAACGGGCCGGTATGAACACGTGCGCGCATCACGTCCTTTATTTCCGAGCCGCTCTTCCACCTGGAAACGCAGGCGCAAGCGCGACTCGGGTGGCGTCGGGCTGGGATTGTCGACCACCTGTGAAGCCTGGGCGTCGAGCTGCTGCTGGAAAAAAGCCCCGCAGCGGCTCACCGCCGTGTTGCACCTGCCACGCCGGTAACGCAACCGCTTCACGCCGGACCTTCCTCATGTCCGTCAGGCCACGCCGCCGGAGTGGACCCGGCCAGCGCCTGGCGCTCAACGCAACGGCGCATCCTCTTTTTCGCCCGCAGGCAGAACAGGATGCGCCTGCGGTGCGATCCAGTCGGAGATCAGGCTGAACGCCACCGCCAGCAGGGTCGGGCCGAGAAACAGGCCCATGAAGCCGAATGCCAGGATCCCGCCGAACACCCCGAGCAGCACCACCACCAGCGGCAGGTTGCCGCCCCGGCTTATCAGGTAGGGCTTGAGCACGTTGTCCACCCCGCTGATGACGAACACGCCCCACACACCGAGGAAGATGCCCATCCCGTAGCTGCCGTGCCAGAGCAGCCAGGCAGTCGCCGGTATCCACACCAGCGGCGGGCCGACCGGTATCAGGCTGAGCACGAAGGTCAGCAGACCGAGCACCAGCGCCCCCGGAATCCCGGCGATGGCGAAGCCGATCATCGCCAGCAGCGCCTGGGCCGCGGCGGTGCCGATCACGCCGTTCACCACGCGCTGGATGGTGCCCGCCACCAGCCGCTGATAGTGGTCGGCGCGCTCGCCGATCAGCCGCTCCAGCAGGCGCAGGACGAAATCGGCCATGCGCGGGCCGTCGCGGTAGAAGAAGAACACCAGCACCAGGCTCAGAGCCAGTTCCAGCATGCCGCCACCGACCCGCGCGCTGCGCGCCAGCAACCAGTTGCCGACCTCGCCGACGTATGGGCGCAGGGTGACGAAGTAGGCGGTGCCCTGCTCGTCGACCCGATTCCACCATTGCACCAGCCGATCGCCCACCAACGGCACGTTGTCCAGCCAGTCAGGCGGAGGCGGCAGGCCGTCGACCTGGACTTCCTTGATCAGTTGCATGCCGTCGCGGATGTGATCGGCGACGTTGAAGCCGAGCAGCACCAGCGGCACCGCCACCAGGATCATCCAGCCAGCCGTGAGGATCGCCGCCGCGACGTTCTCCCGCCCGTTCAGCGCCCGCGTCAACAGGCGCATCAGCGGCCAGCTGGCGAAGGCCAGCACGGCGGCCCAGAACAGCGCGGACACGAACGGCGCCAAAACCCAAAGGCACGCGCCGAGCAGTCCGAGGAGCAGAATCTGCACCAGCAGACGGTCGTTGTTGGGCATCGAGAAACGCTCCGGAAACGGTTGGGGGATCAGACCGCCGAGTGTGACACTTCGGCGGACTCACGGCATGACAACTAGCGCAACAGGTCCAGCTGCAGCCCCTTACGGGTCGCGCCGTCCACCTCGATACGCGGCGCACGCACCCCGCCCTGCACCAGCGCATCGCGCCACTTTTCGGCCTGCACGCCGGACAGCGTCACGCGCACGCCGCTGTTCTGGTTGAGGCTGCGCACCAGCAGCTTCACCCAGTCGTCCTGAGGGCCTTCATCGAGCACGCTCAGGTCCAGCTCTCCACTGTCAAGCAACTGCCGCATCAGCGTCGCCGGTGTCGGCAGAACCACGCCCAGCGGTGCGCCGGCGTCGAGCTGCTCGACGTGCAGATAGGCGCGCCGGTTACCGCGCGTGATCGCGTAGAGCGCCACCAGGCGGTCATCCGTTTCGCCGGTGCTCAGGCGCATCAGGGCATAGGCCTGCCGCTCGTCCGGGCCGTAGAGCCTGGAGCTGCCGAACACCGCGTTGGCCCACAGGCTGCTGGAGCCGCAATCGCGCCTCTCGCACCAGTAGAGCAGATGCCCGCCCTGCTCCTGCAACGCGCGGCGGGCCTGGGTGAAGGCCTGCTCGGAGGTGTGTTCGGCGGGCAGTTCGTAAGTCAGTGAAACCTGCCGCCCCTGAGTCGCCACCTGCTGCTCGAAGCGCAGGTCGCCGCTGATCCTGCGGATCGAGCCCTGCGGGAAGATGCGCTCAAGAGCCACGGTTTCGCGGAAATCGACGATTTCGGCATTCGTAGGACGCGGCAGTATCTCGAGGTCGTGACTGCCGGCGACGTCCGCCGCCTGGGCGTGGCCAGCCATGATGAAGAAGCCGAACAGCAGCGGCCGAAGGCTATGAATGCTCACCGGACCAGGATGTCCTGCGCCGTCTTGATCTTCGCTTCGCCCTCTTCCCGGCTCGGCATGGCGAGGCCGCGCTGCACCGCGGGTCGCGCGTCGATGGCGTCCAGCCAGCGCTGCAGGTGCGTCAACCCGTCAAGGGAAACGCCGGACCAGTCATGGATCTTCACCCAGGGAAAGGTGGCGATATCGGCGATGCTGTAGTCGCCGGCGAGGTACTCGGCCTCGCCCAGCCGGCCATCGAGGACCTCATAAAGCCGCCGGGTTTCGTTCTGGTAGCGGGAAATCGCACCGGGAAGCTTTTCCGGAAAGTAGCGGAAGAACACGTTGGCCTGGCCTTGCATCGGGCCGACGCCGCCCATCTGGAACATCAGCCACTGCAGCACCCGCGAACGGCCCTTGACGTCGCCGGGCATCAGTTGGCCGGTCTTCTCGGCGAGGTAGACGAGGATCGCGCCGGACTCGAAGACCGCAAAGTCGTCGTTGTCGCGGTCTACGATCGCGGGAATCCTCCCGTTGGGGTTGATGCGCAGGAATTCGGGACTCTTCTGCTCCTTGCGATCGAAACTCAGCACGTGCAGGTCGTAGGGCAGGCCGAGCTCTTCCAGGGCGATTGAGACCTTGTGGCCATTGGGCGTGGCGGCGGTGTACAGGTCGATCATGATCTTCTCCCTTGACTGGCCGCCCAGCCTTCCCAGTTGCCGGCGGCAAGTCAAGCCGAAGCGAAGCACCTATTGAAACAGCCTGCTACGGAGGCCGCGCCGGCCTCGTCGTCCAGGTGCAGGTGATGACCGCCGGGGAGCCGGATGACGTTGAACGGCAGCGCATCGAGCATCTGCAACAGCGCCCCCTCGCTCTTGAGCAGGCCGTTCTCGGCCAGCACCAGGTCGACCGGGCACTGCACCGCAGCGAGAAACGCCTGGCTGTGCGCACGGGTGAAACGCAACGGACTGGGCAGCGTCAGCCGCGCATCGGTACGCCAGGTGTAGCCGCCGGGCACCGGCATCAGCCCGCGCTGCGCGAGCAGCTCGGCGGCTTCGCGGCTGACCGCGCCAACGCCCTTCATGCGCGCCACCACCGCCTGCTCGACCTTCTCGTAGACCGGCTTGCGCTTGTTCGGCAGGTCGAGCTGCGCTTGCAGCGCCTCGCCCAGTTTGCGCGGCGCATCGGCGGCCTCGCCGAGGTAGGGAATCAGACCGTCGATCAGGGCCAGACGCTCGATGCGCTGCGGCATGGCGCCGGCCAGCAGGACCGAGACGATGGCGCCCATCGAGTGTCCGAGCAGCGAGAAGCGCGGCCAGCCCAGTTGCTCGGCGACGTGCAACACGTCCAGCGCGTAGTCCCAGAGTTGATAGCCGGCCCCCGCGGCGCGGTGCGCGGAATGGCCGTGCCCGGCGAAATCCAGGGCGACGATGCGCATCCCGGTCAGCTTGGGCGCCAGCCGGGCGAAGCTCGCCGCGTTGTCCAGCCAGCCGTGCAGGGCGATCAGCGGCTGTCCGTCCTCCGGACCGTAGAGATGGGCGGCCAGCTCGATGTGCGGCAGGTTGAGGCGGATCTCTTCGACGGGCGCGCTCATGCGGGCTCCTTTTCTGCGTCGGGGCTGGATTCCCAGCGCTGGAACAGCGACCTGAGCAGGTCCGCGGTCTGCGCCGGGCGCTCCAGCGGGAACATGTGGCCGCCGGGCAGCGTCAGGTACTCGCCGTGCGGGATGCGCTGCACGGAGCGCGCGTGGTGCGGCAGCACCACCCGGCTGTGCCGGCCGCGCACCACGGCCAGCGGTACCTGCAAGTGTTGCGGCCTTCCGGGGCTCAGGTGCGGCACGCTGCGGTAGATGCTGATCTCGGTGGCCGGATCGAATTTCAGGCGCAAACCTTTATCGCTGGGAGCGAGGCCGTGCTCGACATAGGCGTCCAGGCATTCCGGATCGAAGCGGCGGAACAATCCTTTGCCGGCGAAGTACAGGCGCGCCTGCGCGACGTCGTCGAAGGCCTCGCGGCGCCCGAGGGTTCGCCCGGCCGGGGTGATACGGTCGATGAAGCCGAAGCGCTTGGCGGCGCGAATGACCAGCCGATCGGCGAGCGTGAGCACGGGCGAATCGAGCATCACCACGCCGCGGTACAACTGCGGGCGGCGCAGCGCCGCGTGATAGTGCAGCACGCCGCCCAGCGAGTGGCCGACGCCCCACACAGGCTGTTCGAGGCCCTCAAGGTGATGCAGCAGCTCGTCGACCAGCCCGCCCCAGTTGTCGTCCACCGGGAAGCGCGGATCGTGAGCGTGCTGCTCCAGGTAATGCAGCGGGTAGTCGGGGCGCAGCGCGGCGAACAGCTTGCCGTAGGTGGCGGACGGGAAGCCGTTGGCGTGGGCGAAGAAGATCGGCGATGGCATGCGCAGGCTCTCGGCTCGGGATTCTCTGGGGAATCTATCGGGGAATCGTTGAGCGGATTCTCCGGCAGCCGTCCCTGTGCGGCAACGATCGTAACTGCCAGTGATGGTGGCGCAATGGCCAGGCGTCAGTGCGGCAGCACCAAGCGCAGCAGGATCGCAGCGGCCACCAGCAGGAACACCAGCCCGCAGAGGCCGTCGATGATCGGTGCGGCGAGCAATAGGCGCCGTTGCAGGCGTGGCTGGGTCAGCGCGACGCTAAGCAGGCCGAACCAGGCCAGGCCGAAGAAGAACAGGATGCCCGCGGCGGCGAACTTGCCCGGTAGCGACATGTGCGGCGGAATCAGGCTGGTCAGCAGCGCGAGGAAGAACACCAGGGCCTTGGGATTGAACAGGTTGGTCGCCACCCCGCGCAGCCAGGGGCCAAGTGACGATGGCGCGAGTTCACCGTCGAGCCCGCCGCCGGACACCTCGCCCCGGCGAAACCAGGCACGCAACGCACCGACGCCGAGCCAGCCGAGGTAACCGGCGCCTAACAGCTGGATCGCGGTGAACAGCAATGGCGAGCGGCTCAGCAGCAGCGAAACGCCGGTGAGCACCAGGGTGCCATGCAGCAGGATGCCGCACGCCAGGCCCAACGCGCTGAGCAGGCCGGCGCGGCGGCCCTGATGAATCGCGGTGCGCACTACCAGCGCCACGTCCGGGCCGGGACTGACCAGCGCCACGGCGTATACCGCCATCAATGACAGCAAGACGGAGGTCTCCTGCATGCTTTTCTCCAGATATTGGGGGAAGATCGAAACTAACGAGCGTGGCCGTCAGCCCTGGCGCAGGCGCGCAGGCGGCAGGCCATAGGTACGGCGGAACAAGCGGGAGAAATGCGCCTGGTCGTAGAAGCCCAGGCGCAGGGCGATGTCGCTCAGGGGAAGACCACGCAACACCAGCGGCAGCGCCCTCTCCAGGCGCAACGACATCAGCCACTGATGCGGCGGCAGGCCGGTGTGCCGGCTGAAACGGCGCAACGCCTGCCACGGGCTGACGCCACAGAACGCGGCCAGCTCTTCCAGAGTCGGCGGCGCCTCCAGGCGTGATTCGAGCCAGTCGCGCAGACGCCTCCAGGTCGCCGAATCGAAGCCCCGGGCGGGCTCGCTGATACGCAGGCTCGAACCCATTTCCAGCAGATGCGCCAGCGCCTGCCAGAGGGTGCTTTCCTGGGACAGCGGCGAGCCGCCGAGCATGGCCGCGTGGAAATCCTGCAGATGCGCCTGCAAACGTGGGTCGCGCAGCACCGCGCTGGTCAGCCGCGGCGCGCCCTGGCGCCCCTCACTGAGGCTGCGGCTGGCGTCGTCGAGCCATTGCGGGTCGAGCGCCATCACGCGGATGCGATAACCCTCGCCCGTCAGGCTGGCACCGTCGTGGATGCATTCCGGAGCCATGAGCAGCATGTCGCCGGCGCCCGCATGGCGCTTTTCTCCGCGATGCACGTAGCGATGCTCGCCGCGCAGCAGCAGGCCAACGTGGTACTCCAGATGGAAATGCCGGGGGAAGGCGAAGCTGTGGTATTCGGCATCGATGAGCCGCACGCCCGACAGCCCGCTGATGATGTGGTTGATCTGCTCCATGCGCCCATTTTACCCGCTGCCGGTGCCGCGCTCTTGGACAAAATTGCAGCGCGCGCCGGAGGGGATGGCGGTCAGTCGTGCCAGAGCACCGCCTGCGAGCGCCTCGCCCATTCGCCGAAGCGCAGCCGGTAGGCATCCTCTATCATCGCCCGTTTGATCTTCAGGGTCGGGGTGAGGAAACCGTTGTCCACCGCCCAGACGTCCCTGACCAGCACCAAGCCGAGTAACCGCTCATGCTTGTCGAGGACGCCGTTGACCTCCTCGAGCAGGCTGCGCAGGCTGTTTTCCAGATCGCCGCGCGCTCCGTTCGCCGCTTCCGCCCGGCCCACTTCCGACAATACGCAAAGCGCCATCGGCTGTGGCAAGCCTTCACCGATCACGCAGACCTGTTCGATCCGCGAATGCACCGCCAGGCGGTTCTCGATCGGTGCCGGGGCGACGTACTTGCCCTTGCTGGTCTTGAAGATTTCCTTGATCCGTCCGGTCAGCCGCAGATAGCCCTCGGCGTTCTGTTCGCCCTTGTCGCCGGTACGCAGGAAGCCGTCCTCGGTGAGGGTCTCGGCGGTTCGCTGCGGATCCTTGTAATAGCCGCTCATGGTCGCGTCGCTGCGAATCAGCACTTCGCCGGAATCGTCGATCCGCACCTCGACGCCGGGGCTGGCGATGCCGATCCAGCCCGGTCGCTGCAAGCCGGTGCGACCCATGTGCGAGTAGCCGCAATTCTCGGTCATGCCGTACACCTCGAGCACTTCCAACCCAAGGCGCCGGTACCAGTCGAGCAGCGCCTCGGGCACCGGCGCGGCACCGGACAGCGCAAAGCGCACGGCGTCCAGGCCAAGGCCGGCGAGCACTTTGCGCCCGACGACGCGGCCGACCAGCGGCAGCGCCAGCAGGCGATCCAGCTTGCGCGCGGGCATCTTGCTGTAGACGCCCATCTGGAACTTGGTCCAGATCCGCGGCACGCCGAAGATCACCGTAGGCCGCGCACGCCTCATGTCATCGAGGAAGGTTTCCAGACTTTCGGCGAAGAACACCGTGAGCCCGGCATACAGCGAGGCCATCTCGACGAACATGCGCTCGGCGACATGACACAGCGGCAGGTAGGACAGCACGCGGTCGTCCTCGCCCACCTCGGTGAGCTGGCTGCCATTGCCGGCGGCGAAGCCGAAGCTGCCGAAGGTCTGCATCACGCCCTTGGGCGTGCCGGTGGTGCCGGAGGTGTAGATGATGCTGGCGAGCTGCTCGGCCGGCGGCAATGGGTTGTCGCGGATCGGCGAGCAGGTCTGCAGGTCGTCCCAGCTGTGCGCGAAGTCGGCCGCCGGGTGCAGCGGCAGGCTGACCGTCTTCACCCCGGAAGGCACACCCGGCGCCATCGAGTTCCAGTCGTCCAGCTTGCCGACGAAGGCCACCTGCGTCTCGGAATGTTCGAGCACCTGGCGTACCGAATCGGCCGTGAGATTGGGATAGAGCGGAACGGAGACGTGCCCGGCCATCCAGATCGCCAGGTCGGCGATGATCCAGTGCGCGCAGTTCTTCGAGATGATCGCGATACGGCTGGCAGGCTCCAGTTCGAGGCCACGCAGCCAGCATGCGGCACGCCGCGCCTGCTCGCCCACCTCGCCCCAGGTGAGCACCTGCAGTTCTCCGCCGGGCAACGGCTGGACCAGATAACGCTTGTTCGGATGCCGCTGTTCGCGCTCGTAAAAGAACGCGAGGGGTAAACGCTGCACAGTAGCCACAGGGCGCCTCCATTGTTGTTGTTATGGGGATCAACCAAGCACTTGCTTGGCTGACTATTCCATGGGCAACGGGGGGCTGCAACCGCGAAACTGTGTCTTTTTGAAATCAGGCCTGCGGGTGAGTCAGAGAAACCAGCCGCATGGCGCCGGCCAGAGGCATGTCGCCGCTCAGCACCGCCAGGCTCGCCGTGCTCATGGGCAACGGCTGCTGACGGTGGCCGTGGACCAGCAGTCCGGCCAGCGCGCCGACCAGGGGCTGGTGGGTGACCAGCAGCAATTCATCCTCGCCGCGCTCGCTCAGGTGGTCGAGGACCTCACGCAGGTCGCTGTCGGGGGTCAGCCAGGTGGCGTTCTCGATCACCCCGCGGAACTCCACCTGAGTCGCCACCAGCTCGGCGGTCTGCTGCGTGCGCACGTAGGGGCTGGCGAGGATCGCCTGCAACGGGCTGTCGGCAAGCAACGCGGCGCTGGCGCGGACTTCGTCGCGACCGTGCGCGGTCAGCGTGCGACGGGCATCGTTGGTACGCGGCGCCTCGGCCTCGCCGTGCCGCAGCAGGTACAACCTCAAGGTTGTGCCTCGTCGCGGTTCAGCGGCTCGGCCGGACGCAGCGGCGCCTCGCCATCGGCGACACGCGGCGCCGGCCAGTCGGCGAACGGCCAGGGCTTGCTGTCGGTGTGAAAGGCACCGAAGCGACCGATCTGCGCCAGGTACTGCGCAAGGCTGTCGCCAAAGTCCATCAGCGCACCGCTCGGCGCGCCGTTGATCAGGCGGAACACCACCTGCGCCACCACCAACAGCGCCAGCAGCACCTCGGTCACCTGCCAGACGAGGAAGAACAGCAGCATCCAGAGAATCCGCAGCACGAGGGATTCACGGCGCGGTTTGGCGTCGTTCATGCACAGCTCCTTGGGATCAGAAATCGCTGATCGAAATGAAATCCACGTCGGTCTTCGGCTCGCCCCGCATCAGGGCCTCGATGACCTGGGCCAGGGTACGGCCCTCGAAGAGGATCGCGTGAAGGCCGGCGACCAGCGGCATGTAGACCTGCAGTTCCTCGGCCTTCGCGCGCAGCACCTTGATGGTGTTGACGCCCTCCGCCACCTCGCCGAGGCGATCGACCGCCTGCTCCAGGCTGAGCCCTTCGCCGAGGGCGAAGCCGACCTGGTAGTTGCGGCTCTTCGGCGAGGAGCAGGTGACGATCAGGTCGCCCACCCCGGCCAGGCCGAGAAAGGTCATCGGGTTGGCGCCCAGCTTCACCGCGAAGCGGGTCATCTCGGCCAGGGCGCGGGTGATCAGCATGCTCTTGGTGTTTTCGCCCATGCCCAGCGCCACGGCCATCCCGGCGATGATCGCGTAAACGTTCTTCAGCGCGCCGCCCAGCTCGACGCCGAAGCGGTCCTGGCTCGCGTAGACGCGGAACGTGCGGCCATGCAGGACCTGCTGCACGCGGCAGCAGAGGTCGGTGTTATCGCTGGCGACGACCGTCGCGGTGAGGGCGTGCTCGGCGATTTCACGGGCCAGGTTCGGCCCGGAGATCACGCCGATGGAAGCCTCCGGAGCAATCTCCTCGAGAATCTGGCTCATCAGCAGGAAGCTCTGCGCCTCGATACCCTTGGTGGTGCTGACCAGGTACTTGCCGCTCAATCGATCGGCCACCGGCGACAGCACGCTACGTAGCGCGCTCGAGGGCAGCGCGACGAACAACAGGTGGGCGGCCTCAAGCGTGGCGGCCAGATCGGTGACCGGCTCCACCGCCGGATGCACCTTGATGCCCTTGAGATAGCGGGGGTTTTCGCGGTTCTGGCGAATCGCCTCGGCCTGCTCGGGGTCGCGCATCCATTGGCGGACCGCCTGGCCGTTCTCAGCCAGAAGGTTGGCGATGGCGGTGCCGAAGCTGCCGCCACCGAGGACCGCGACGGGTTGCTGTGCTGTCATGAAAGATCCGCAGGGTAATGGCAATCGACCTCCATTATAAGGCTCGCCGTTGAAGCGACCAGTGGCACGGCCGAATGCCGTCGCGGTGCGCTGGCAAAGCCCGGCCGCTCGGTTAACATGCGCGCTTTGCTGCCCCCGATGATCGCCCTCGTGTCACTACATCCCTCGCTTCCGTTCTCTTTCGCGCTGCTGGCGCTGGCCACGACCCCCCCGGCGGCTGCCGAAGACTTCTTCGCCGATGGCGAAAGCATGCCGCAGATCCTCACCGCCACCCGACTCAAGCAGTCGCCCGCCGCCGTTCCCGGCAGCGTGACCCTGCTCGATCGCCAACTGATCGAATCCAGCGGCGCGCGCAGCGTGCCGGAGCTAATGCGGCTGGTACCGGGGATGATGGTCGGCTACCTGTCCGGCAACCAGGGCATGATCAACTACCACGGCAGCAGCGTCAGCGAAGCGCGGCGCATGCAGGTTCTGATCGACGGCCGCTCGGTGTACCGCGCCGGCCTGGCGACGGTGGACTGGGCAGACATTCCGGTCGCCCTGGAAGACATCGAGCGCATCGAGGTGTTTCGCGGGCCGAATACGGTCAGCTACGGCGCCAACGCGCTGATGGGTGTGATCAACATCATCACCCGCTCGCCAACCGAGAGCATCGGCACGCGCCTGAAGGTCACCCGTGGCGAGCGTGGCGTGAACGACTGGTACGCCAGCCAGGGCTTCAACTGGCAGGACGGCGACATGCGCCTCTCGCTCTCCGGGCTGCAGGACGACGGTTTCGACCACGACGACGAAGGCAACGCGTTCCGCGACAGCACCCGCGCCAACCGTTTCAACCTCTCCACCACCCACCGCCTCGACACCCAGCAGACGCTCGACTGGCAACTGGCGGCCAAGGAAGGCACCAACCAGAGGCCGTACAACTACGAGCCGGTGTTCGATGACCTGATCGAAGGGGGCATCGCGCCGGGGGACAGCGACTCCGACGTGGTTGCCCGCGACTACGCCGGCTCGATGCGCTGGACCTTCGACATGGACCCCCGCCACAGCCTCTACGTCCAGGGCGCGGTGCAGCATTGGGACCGCAAACAGGAATGGGTCGCCTGCGACGCCGGATTGGCCTTCAGCCCGCAGCTCGCCCAGCTCTGGAGCCTTAACCCGGTACTGACCAAGAGGGTGTTCCGCTTCCCCACCCGGCCGCTTCCGGCAGGCACCACGGCACAGGAAGCCGCCCTGGCCATGCAGATACTTCAACAGGGAAGCCAGCCACAATCGGTCGTCTGCGGCGACGTCAATCAGAACATCCGCGAAACCCGCTACGACCTGGAGCTGCAGGACACCTACAGTGTCACCGACAGCCTGCGCCTGCTCAGCGGCGTCGGTTATCGACGCGAGGAAGTGGATTCGGACACCTACTTCGGCGGCAAGCTGAACAACGACATCCTGCGCACCTTCGCGCACCTCGAGTGGACGATCGACCCGCACTGGATCCTGCAGGGCGGCGCGATGCTGGAGAACGACCGCAACAGCGGCGAGTCGCTCACCCCGCGCCTCGCCGTGAACTACCTGATCACGCCCAGCCACGGCCTGCGCGCGGTGTATTCCGAAGCCGTGCGGGCCCCGGATATGGGCGAGAACAATCTCGACCTGCGCTACCTGGAGAGTAACCTATCGCAACCGGTCTACGGGCAGAGCAGTGCCTATTATTTGGTTCATCGCGCTTTCCCGGGGAAGGCAGCCTTGATTTTCAGGAAAAAGTATTCC
>JADHEE010000157.1_pt1 | contig 38940 bp, 63 predicted proteins | sample 8952401 | NCBI WGS metagenome assembly JADHEE01 (sample SAMN16124438, study PRJNA663242) | bioreactor sludge metagenome | isolation source: sludge (ammonium) | place: India:Bengaluru | collected 2019-02-28 | reverse complement strand
TCACAAAATCCCCAATACCAGCATCCAGTATTAACGGACACCACTATGGAACCACAACTGACACCGAGCGCGGCGATAACCCGCGCTTTTGCATCGTCACGCCAGCAATTACAGAATGCGCTGGATCATCTGAATAACCAGGAACAATTCCTTACTGATAACTTTGAGCAATTTGAGTCAACTAGCGTTGATGACTACAACGCAGCAGTTGAAATAAACGAGCAGTTACAGATCAACATTGAAAACAAGCAAGGGATTATCGACTCTCTAAAGCTGGAAATTAACAGCTTAAAAGAGGCGCAATCTGAATTTGAAATTCGCGCATTAGATGCCGAGAAACAATCAGCCAGAACAGAGCGACTTCGATTGGCAGAAAAAGCCATAAGCGGAGACAACTTAAAGCAGCTAAATGAACTTAAATCATTAAATCCAGTTCGCTTAAAGGCTGACAACAAGGAAAAAACAAAGTTACTCGATAAGCAACGCCTTGAATTACGCGCTCTGCGTGAAGAAATAACAGGCCTGAAACGTGAAAATGTGCGATTGGAAAAAGAAGCCGGTAGATTGCTTGAAATGCTCGGCAGAGCACATAACGACATTGCTCGGTTAAATAATTCCAATGCGGTGTCCGATCTACACAGAAACATTCTCGATAAAGCATTCCACGCACCAGAAGAACCAAGCAAGCCATTCTACGCCTACCTGCTAACTGATGCTGGGAACCAAACAAATCAGAAACATCTAGTAAATGATTTGGATTGGAAAATTCATGTCATGAATTCCTACGGTGAAGGTGTCGCAGTCATGTTTACTGAGTGGCTATACCCACAAATGCCGCCCGGTAAAGTTGGCGAATCAGTACCATATTCGCTAATCGAAGCGCTGATTGATTTCGGTATGAGTGCATTAAATATCTCACACGCACATCTGGTTGATCGCGTGATATGGGCTAAATCAATAATGCTGTCATCAATCGGGATACCGGATAAACAATTGACCATTCTGGAAGGCGCGAATATGTACGAGCTTCACCAGTTAATGTCCATGCACCAATCTGAATTAGCAAAAATAAAAGGCATCAGCGACAAGTCGGCGCAATCAATCATGGAGTGCGCAAACAAGTACGTTGCTGAAAACTATCGCGTTGAAGAACGGGAGGCAGCATGAGCATCTTCTGGCAGCGCCGCCGAGAGCGAGGCGGCCTAAAAGATAAACCGCTCCCCTTTCTTGGTGATGAAACCGCAAAGAAATTCTTCCGACAAGGCATCAAATCTGAACAGTTTCATCAATTCAAATCAGCAATCAAACGTTACCGCCAAGCCAAGCAAGCCGCAGAATCAGATTCACTGGTTGAGAAAATCAGCCAGCGGATCCAGTTCTGTGAGAAAGCTATTGGCCGTGGTGAATGTGTGGAGAGTATGTGATGACAGAATTAAAACCATGCCCGTTTTGCGGTTGTGATGTTTCTTTTTACAGGGATAAATCAGGCTGGAATAAGGTGCTTGGAAATCATGGAGATATTTGTCCACTACAAGGAAGCAACCTATTAACTTGGTCAGAAAAAGAAGATGCGCCAATAATTGAAAAATGGAACACTCGCACATCACCATGGATAAGCGTTAAAGAACAGCTTCCTCCAGCTGGCAATGCGTGTGTATTTTATCGCCCTCTTGCTGATAAGTCAGGGGATAGAGTTATAGCCGTAAAAACTGCAACAAAGGACAATAAAAATTGCTGGAAAGATACCGTTCCAGATGGCGATGAACCATGCAATCCGTCTGACGGATGTTGTCATGTAACGCACTGGATGATAGTTGAGCCGCCAAAGGAGTGTAGCAAATGAGCGAATTAATGGAGTCGCGGCAATGGACTAGCGTTGATGAAATGCTTCCAGTTAAGTTTGGTTGTTACCTTTGCCACTTAAAGAGGGGGATAATAATTGTTTTGCATCTTAAAAAATACAAAAACAATCCCCGAAAATTCTATTCTGGTGCAAAAAATATTCCATTTGATGATGTAACACACTGGATGTAACTTCCAAGAGCGCCGGAGCAGAAATGAAGAAATACAAACTCATTTACGCCGATCCTGCTTGGTCTTATCGTGATAAATGCAACTCAGGTGAGCGAGGGGCAAATCACAAATATGATCTGATGTCGCTTACCGATTTAAAGCGGTTGCCGGTGTGGGACTTGGCTGATGAACAATGCTTACTGGCAATGTGGTGGGTACCACCAATGCCGGTAGAAGCACTACAAGTTATGGACGCTTGGGGGTTCCGGCTTCATAACATGTGCGGATTTACTTGGGCTAAAACCTATCCGAAGCAGCAAGATAAACATGCAATCGGCATGGGTCATATGACGCGAAGCAACACAGAAAACATGCTGTTTGCGGTCAAAGGAAAGATGCTTCCGCGCCTTGATGCATCAATTTGCCAGTTACAGCAATTCCCGCGAATGGCTCACTCAGCAAAACCGCCGCAGTTTCGTGACCTGCTAGTCAGATTGCTTGGTGATATTCCTCGTATTGAGTTGTTTGCAAGAGAGAATATTGATGGATGGGACGCTTGGGGAAATGAATGCAAAAGCGATGTTGATCTTCAACCTGGAATAGCACTTCCGCCTCTCCATAATTTTTTCGAACCATCCACACCAGATTGGCCAATTCAAGTAATAGACACATCAAGAACAACCGGAATCGAGTCATCACCGGTTATCAGCTAACTAATACACCACTTATCCACCGTTTCTGTTGATAACTCAGCAGCGGGATGGTTTTGTCTGGAGGTAGTGAAATGGCAATAAAGAAGCCGTTTAAAACCGGATGGGATTTTTATCGCGGAAGTAATTTTGAAATATTGAAATTAACCAAGGCCGAAGTTTTGTCGATAGCAAAGAAAACAAGGTCACGGCTTGGTCTTAATAATTTCTGCAAGCGAATAAAGGTTAATGATTATGGTGAATATTGGACATCTTCAACATGGTAACCAACTACGCCATCAACAACGCACTCCTTCAAATCTGCAAGCAAACTAACGCGCAACTGAAGAAGGTTGACAGAAAAGACATCGAACAAATCACGGAAATATTGAGGGCTAATTACTGCAAGGTTGAATTGATATTTCCTGATATGTCGTATTTCAAATTCAAAAGTGTGCTCGGAGTTATTAACGGGCAATATCCAGAGAGAGATTGACATGGCAGACAGATATGTAATATCCACCATTAAAGACATCATCCTGAAAATCCCACCAGAAAAAGCAAAACAGTTTTTGCACGAACTTGAAACCTACATTATAGAAATGCAATCAACTGTAATGGCCGCTGAATTATTCGGAGGTGAAGAGGCTAAGCAATTAATAATCGACGCCATGCAAGAACACACAACATGGATTGATGACGGTATAAATTCAGCGACTGCGCATGTGACAGTTAATGATGAGCATATCGCATCTTTAACTTTTAATGGCAAGGATTATAAATATGAGTAAATCAAAGCAGATGAAACGCGAATATAACCCACCAACTCACACTGACGCATTTACATGGTTGGAAAACTCCGGCGAATGCGGGCAGGAAGTATTGAAATATATCCGCAATCTGGAGCGCACCGCGCAAATTAAGGCGGTACAAGCCGCGGCTAACCACTTCGACAATATAGCCAGAACCACTGACGATATTCATCGCGCTATAGTAGCTGATACTGCCAGCATAATGGTAACGAATTACATCAACGAGGTTTTGCAGGTGAATGATGGACAGAGAGAAGTTGCAGAAACAGTTTGAAGCGGAAATTCTTACGATGTATCCGGCACTATGCCTAAAGAAAGCAGATGATGGTGAATACCTGTTTAATCAGGCTTACTGGATGTATGTCGGATGGTGCAATGCGAAAGGGTGTGAAATAAGGATAGCGTAATGGTTCATCATTTAAAAATTTTACCTTGTTATTTCGAGGCTGTTATCAACGGCAGCAAGCGATTTGAAATCCGGTTTAATGATGATCGCGGATTTCAAACTGGTGATGCAATTGTGCTACATGAACTCGATGATCACTTCAAACACGAAACGGGGAATACTGCTTCAGGGAAAATAACGTATGTGACTAACTATTTCCAGCGCGAAGGTTATGTTGTCTTTGGTTTTAAATTGGATGGTGAATAATGATTATCGGTAAATACCTGCTATATCGCGGTAAACCGTATCAGCGATATATCCAACACCGCCGCGATTTATATCGCCGCATTCTGTTTTGTATCTGGCGCAAGGTGAATTAGGAGGATGCGTGAACCACTTTGAATTGATGAAACTTAAAAACCGCTTCGTCCGGTTCAAAAACAAAACCACCAAATTGCTATACGGGGATGAATGGTTATGTGGTCATTTGACGGCGGTCATGTCGCACCTGATTTCAGTTGATGGCGTGCCGTATTCCCGTGAAGATTTAGATGTGGAGGAAATTAGAAATGGCTGATTGGGTGTTGATATTTCAGGCGTTTGTCAGTCCGACAGTTTACGCGCCACCAGTAGTGATCCAGGACTTTCAGAATCAGCAATTATGTGAACGTGCCGCTGAATCACTGGCTGGCAGTATTAAACTGGCAAATTTCAACTGTCTTCGAATTGAGAAGCAAGTTGTTACCTACGAATAACCTCCGCTAACTAACTAACAAATCAATTCACATTCCTTTGCTGCCCGCTATGCGAGTAAGGAAAATATATGCGTATTGCTACCACAATGGCGTCAATTCACCATGAAAAATATCAGCGCGACATACCAGATGATACGGCTTTCAATTTCGTTTACTTAATCGAGCAAGGTGTATCAGTAGATGCACTGGTTGAATCGTTAATGCCAGAAGGAAATAAAGGCTTCATACATCGAGGTGAAGCATTAAAGCGGTTAGTCAGAAATAAACACCTGAGAAACAGTGCGTTATTTTGTGCGCTGGCTGGTGTGAAACAAATTCCGTTGAATTAGGAGTAACATGTGAATCATATTCCAAACGCCAGCAAAATGGTTAGTTCCAAAATGGAACATGCAACTGATGCAACGGTTAAATGTCCGCACTGCAATAAAGAATGCAAACCCGGCACACCAGAGGCTGAGTTTATCGGCTGGCATGGGCTGTGTGTTGAATGCGAATTAATGGGAGTAAATGATGATTAATACCCCGGTTCACGTATCAGATTATGGTTTAGATGATGATGAAAATGTAATTTATGAAAAATTTGTTTTTGATAAAAACGGTGATTTTGTTTGTGAAGCAGATTCACCACAATTAGCGCTTGAAATATCCAAAAGAATTAACTTTCATTATGAATTAATCAAATCATTGCGCGATATGGTTGAAATTGTTGGAAGTAATTTTTGCAGCAATCAGGAAATAAAACAGAAATACAGAAAGGCGTTTAAGTTGATTAATGATTTGGAGCAATGCAAATGACACAGCGCGAAGAGTTAAGTGATGACCAGAAAAAACTAAACTGGCTGCTTGGTTTAGAAAAAGAAACTCTGGCAGATATGGCACACCAGCAGTCAAAGATAATAGAAAAATTACAGAAATCCACCAAAGCGAAGGCTGTGCCACAATGGATTCCGGTTAGTGAGAGGTTGCCGCCAGTTGGTGATCGGTGTTTGTTTTACAGACCTCTGGCTGAGAAATCAGGAGATAAGGTGATTGCAGTAAAAACAGCCATGGCTGACGGGCAGTTTTGTTGGACTAACACTATCCCAGATGGTGCTGTTCAGTGCAATCCATCAGATGGATCATGCCATGTAACTCACTGGATGCCAATACCTCCAGCACCGGAGCAGCCAAAATGAATAGAGGTGAACCAATAATTGTTTGTGCAGCAATTATGATTGAAAAATTCAATGTCGAAACATACAACGATGACATTATCTTAACTGGCCCAAGGCATTGGGATTTCACCATGAGGAATCAGGCTTGTTGTCTTGGCTTAGACCGCAAGAATAAAAACTTCAGAGAAATTGAACAAGGGTTCATTGATCAATTTGGCAAGTTCTACGCTAGAGAGGAAGCTCTTGTTATTGCAAGACGGAATAATCAAATTCGTTTTGAATTAGACCACGACACGAAGGAACTATTTTCAGAAATGCTTTATTGAGGTGAACCATGACTAATTCATTTGATGAGTTGGACGAGAACAAATTCAAGCTCGGCAAATATCTTTACCAATCCGCAGAATGTAACCAGCAAGCAGAAGATACTTGCGCACCATGTTCATTCCGGTATGACGACAGAAAGTGTTTAAACTCCCCACCCTGCGACGGGTTAGACCGAAAAGACGGGCGTGACGTTTATTACGTTGAAGTGATTGAACGGGTGTTTTAAATAAAAATGGATAATAAAATGACAGATCAAGTTAAAAAAAGACCGGCCCATGAATATATACTGGATACTATTGCTGCTGCACAGCGCATACCTTGCAGTCCTGGTACGCTGAGAAAGTGGCGTTGCACGGGTGAGCGGGTTATACCGTACATCAAACCAGCCGGACGCTGCCTGTACCATCCGGATGATATTGATGATTTCAAGATGCAATCTCTATCTACACACTCATGATTGTTTTTTATCTAGTAACACCAGCAATAGCCTTTCTTTCTCTTCTTCGCTTAAATCATCCACAAGGCTCTTTACCTTGTCTTCCGGCGTGGCGTTGGTCATGTTCCCTGCGTTTAACATGGCTGATGCCGCTGACTCTATCCCATCCCTCGCTTTTGAGACTTGCAAGTGGGCATATGTGCTTGATGTGATACTGATATCACTATGCCCCAGCACCTTCGCAATCACATTCAACGACTCATTCCCCATCGCCTGCCATGAGCCAAGCGTGCGCCGTAAATCATGCACGCATAGGTTCTCTTCCTTCACTTCGCTAAATAGCCCAGCTCGCCGCGTAATGCGCCGCCAGAACCCGCCCTCACCGGCTTTTTCGGATATGTGGCCTGTCCTGCTTGTCTTTGACGGAAACACAAACCTCTCCTTCCCTCCAGAATTAGATCTCCTGCGGTTTAGAATGTCCATAACCTCTTTTATGAGCGGCACAGAGTGAGCGCGTTTACCCTTCATTTTCGATGTTGGAATATTCCACACGCCATTAACAAAATCTATCTCGCGATACTCCATTGAAATCACGCATGACTTCCGCTGCCCGGTGAATAGCGACATCATCACTGCATCACGGTAGATCTGCGGCTCAAGCATGACCGACTCGAAGAATCGGTTCATCTCCTCAGGAAGTAAATAGCGCTCTCTGACTTTTTCAGATAACTTTTGGTGTTTAAGAAATGGATTATCTCTTATTAGTTCATTGTCGATAGCAAAGTTAAATAGCGACTTGCAGATGGTCAGGCATTTGTTATGCAACGCTGGAGTGCGTGACTTTAATTCTGTGATTAACTTATTAGCCAACTTGGAATCAATCAGCTTTATTTGTATGTCACCAATAACCGGCTTGATGTGTAGGCGATAGTTGCGCTCAATAGCGGTGAGGCTGGATTGCCTGCGATCACCCGATGATATTTTTATACCGAAGTCGGCGACAAATCGATCATACAGTTGATTGACTGATAGAGGCTTTCCACGATCTGCCAAGTCTTCACCGGCCACAGCCTTGTTGAGCAGATCGCGGACTATCGTTCTTGCTTGCTCAATGGTCATTTCTGGAAATGCGCCAACACTGATCCTGGTTGTTCTACCCTTCACCTTCCGCTGCAGGTTAAACGACATATGACCAGAAGGCATAACACGGAGGACTAGCCCCGGTTGTTCAGTGTCGCTGAATCGTTGCTCTTTGTCGGTCGGAGTTATGTCTCTCAGTGATGTTTTGGTGAATTTTATTTTTTCCATGATGGCCTCGATGTGGTGTCACCATAAATTTATCTCGTGTCACCCTTCGTGTCACCCTTACAAATAAACATTGAGCTATCTATAATAACCAGTAGTAACGTTTTGTTTGCGTAATGCGCTGATTTTGTTGATGTGAATACATGTGAGTTAGTGTGGATTTATACAGGTAAACACCGAGTAATGTTTCAATGGTGTTCCTGGTGGGGACGCCACTGAGCTTATAAACAGCTTGAAAATAAAGACTTTTCCCAATCTTGAAATCTCCGTGTCACCTGTATGTCACCTTTTCATCAAATTTAACACAAAAATAAACCCGCACGCGGCGGGTTATGTAAATAATCTGCACTCACGCTTCAAACGTACTAATTTCTTGCTCGGCATCCTCGGAATTGCTGATAATTTCGTTTGCTACCCACCGTAGCATTTTATCGCTCGGTTTGTGCTGGATAGAGCGTAGTAACATGGTCGCGATGAATTTGATATTTTCGATGTTTGTCAGTGCTGGTGTAGTTGACTGAGTAGATACTTTTTCTGTCATTTTTAACGCTCCGTGTAACCAATTTTATTTGTGTCCGTCGATTACATTAACTAAGTTTTACCACCAAAAATACAGTAAAAGCGCCATTTAAATCCATATATGGATATTTAGCGAAAATAATCAGCACGGGCCATGCCGGAGCAAAGACATGACCCATAGAAGAAAAAAATATTTAACACCCCAGGCTATAGATTACGTTACAGCGACTAAACTTAAACTGCGCGGTATCATCACAGATCGCGGCTGGACGATTGACGCACTCAGTAGCGCGACAGGCATCCCTCAGTCAACCCTGTCTCGTTGCTTGACCCAGAGAAGCATGACTTTATGGGGCTGGCTGACGCGGTTGTTATTGCTGATTGCCTTGGCATTACGGTGCGGGAAATGCTAGCTGATCCAATCTGGCGTGAGCTTGAAAAGAACGATGAACGCTATCTGTATATTCGGCCACTAATGAGCATTCCGATAGCGCATGTCAGATTGCTTACTGAATATTACTGGCGGTTTCGTGACCTATTTGATGTCGGTAAGGAGGGTACGTGATTAACCACAATGAAACCGTTTATGTCAGTTGGGAGTCAGGCAAGATCCAGTTAACGCAGGAGGATTTGAGGGAAGGCGTGAATTTGTCGCGGATACGGAATGAAGAGTTAAGCGAGAATGATGTTAGATCGGCCTGTTTTCAAGCCGATCTGTTTATTACGTTTATGGTGAGATTGAATTAGCTGTTTGGGAAGGCTTGAGACGGAGGAGTAAAATTCGATGTGTAACGGGCTATGCCTTTTGTGATGCGGATGTCATCCATATAACCTGTAAATGGTGTTCCGCCCGAAAAGTTATTACCAAAATAGACTGTTTGGTTTGCGGCAACATGTGTGGTCGTGGTTGATATAACACTCACCCCGTTTACAAAAACAGACAAGTTTGAACCGTTGCGAACCATCGCAACATGGTTATAAGTATTCAATGTCACCACACCAGTTGCGCTAGTAGCAACCCCGCTTGATGTATTTTTATAAGCGGCCTCAATTGCCAGAGATGGATTTATCGAGATTGCAAGTCCGGTTGGTACGCTACCGCTAGCGCGACTATCAAATAGTGACATCCAACTTCCGGATGTTGTTGGATTAACCCATAATTCGATTGTGAAATTACCCGAACCAAAATTGGTAATATTTGTGTTATATGCTGTAAGATATGATGGTCCATTAAAATAAAAGCTAGATCCAAATTTTGCATTTGATGAGTTTACAGTAACGCCATGGTTTGTAACGGTAGATGCTGCTGAACTTGCGTCGATTAATGATTCGCAATTAAACATGCAAACAACATTCGACCAATACGGATCATTCAATGCAGCTTTAACTGATGCAGCTAAAGCGCCAACATGAAGTGAACTAATCATTATGATTCCGCCATATTTCCGTCAATACACCATTCGTCCGTCGCACGCTGGTGAATTGAAACCGTTGCATATTGTTTTGCTATTTTCAGCGTTCCGTGTGGGTTTCTGATTGTTACGCCAGATCCTGCTGCTATCGTTGTATTCCCTGTGCCCATCTGTCTGATCAATATTGTGGTGCCAACAGGGAAAGCCACGGATGAATTAGGTGGTATTGTTAGCGTGTTTGCTGCGGCGTTGTTCATTTCAACACACAACCCCTTATCAGTTAAAGCTAACGTGTACGCCGTTCCGGTTTGAGAATTTATTGAAATGATTGTTGCGTCAGGCACTGTCGGTCCGTTGATGATGATCAGATCAGTATCGGTTGTGGTATCTAACGATATGTTTGTGCCCGCTGATAAGGTTTTGAACTGAAGGTCTACACCAACTTTTTGTTTGTATAAGCCAGCGCCAGTACCTAAATTTGATGCTGTATTAGTTTCTCCTGCTGATCCTGGTGTTGTCGCGTATGCACTCCAGTTGGTATTAAAAACGTAGATCGTGTTATCGGTTTTATTGTATGCAAAATAGGCAGATCGAAATGTCCAGTATCCGGGAGTTGCAACCCACATCGCAAGTTTGTTTGCTTGTCCGGCCCACGCATCAGTCGGAGCTGTGCCGACGATATAACGAGCACCGTCCGTTGGGGTGGTTGGCGGCGCGTTAGTCCCGATTGACTCAACGGCAAGATGCAACAGCATGTCGACAGTCAATAGCGACAGATTCAGTCCTGCCGCTGGATCGGTTGTATTTTCAGGCACAAACGGGATCGAATTATTTACAGTATTAGTCATCTTGCAACCTATAATATGTAATTGTCTTTATGAAGCGCCACGCCTTTTGTTACAACAAATGAATCAATATATCCGTCTAGTGTCATCGCTGTATCATGTGACGACCCACCAATGCTAAAAACAGGATCTGAAACGTAAATAGGTGCCGTCATCCAATAATTGGATGTTGTAGATGATGTGTTTGTTGTGTGCGTTGATGTTTTTATTACCAACTCTCCATTAACAAAAATATAAATATCATCTATTGACATGCATATTAATATATTATGCCAATCATTAATTGACAGCTGATAATTGGTGTTTATGGTTAAATAACCAGATCTGGTTGTAACACCAACATAATCCTGATTGTTTTCAGCAAACGAAACATTCAGCATCCCATATGCATCAATCCAAGCTCTCATATAATTTGGATGATCACCGTATAGGCTCATTGCAAAGTTTTCAAAAATAACAGAATCATGCGTTATTGAGTTTAATCTTAAGGAAACTTCATATGAGTTCTCACTGTCAAACATCCTAAATATATTACTATCAATAGGTGTTACAGTTAACGCAGGCCCCGATGAAGTAGAACATAATAAAGCCCCACCGCCTGAATAATAAACAGAATTAGAAATTGAGCTTCCAGAACCTAATGTCGTTGAGTTTACATATTCAGAGCTGTCTGAATAATTTGAATCAAAACTTAAAACACACGCTCTATTTGATCTGTATATATCACTATTCCCGCTATTGCCGTGTATTTGCTCAGGCGTGAAGTTTGCTGTGTGCCGCGACGTTCCAAGTGTAAATCTGATGTTGTCAATGATTGCATGTGGTGTTTGATTGTTTGCCAATGTCGCATCTGACTGTCCAATCGTTGGTATTATTTCTCCGTCGGTATCTGATATTGATTGCGTATGAGATATAATCAAGTTGCCATCAAGAAACACTCTTACCGTTGTTCCAGATCTCGACATTTCGATATGATGCCATTCATTCTCAGTTACGCTATAACTGCTTTCAATGTACTTGTTATCTGGGAAGCAATAATATCTAACACCTAAATCGCTTGCGTTTATCATGACAGAGTGACCTGTATATGATATCCCAGAATCCAAGTTTACCAGGCACATTATTCTATGGTAACCATACCTTGATGTTCCGCTTATTTTTGGTAATAAAATAAAATCGAGTTCAAAAGAAAAATCAGTATTAATTATATTGTAGTACGAAAAGCTCTGCTGTAAAAATCCATGTGGTATAGGGTATATAGGATTGACACCAGATGGGCATATATAAAAAGCGCCTCCTTCATACCGTCCGCCATGCGGAAGGTTTTCATATTCCAGTCTGGTCGCGCTTGATTCCGTTAATTTTGACACGCACCCGATTGAGCTATCAACTGGGTAGCACGAATTAAAATCAACCAGCCATTTAACATACTGAAAATTACCATCTACTGGAATTTGCTGTTGGGATTCTTGGTTGTGAATAGATCCTGCTACACATAAATATGGAATCATATTAATTCTCCGCCAAGTTACCCTCTATTACCCAATCATTCGACGCGCGTTTCCTTATTACAGCTGTTCCCCACTGCGCATTAATAGATGATGTTCCATGCGGATTTCTAAGCGTAACACTCTGGTCATTAACTATAATCGTTGTTTTCCCTGTCCCTGCTTGTGTTATTAGTATCCCAGACCCGATTTCAAAATTAGCTAATGTTTCGCTTGGTATTACCACATAATTTGCTGATGAACTCGTCATCTCTATCGCTTTGCCTTTATCTGTCAACAATAATGTATACGATGTTTCATCGTGTATTGATGGTGTCATTATTTTTTCCCATATTGATTCAGTATCAACACTAATAACCGTTTTTATTTCTGATGAATGGATCACTGATTCATCGCCCAATCCAGTTAATGAGTTAACCCCTCTAACGGAGATATAAAATGAACCACCACGATCACTAACTGTTATTGTTTCATCTGTTGTGGCTTGCGTTACACCTCCAACAGAAACCAGGTAATGAGAGAAATACGCGCCCATTTCACTATTGACGCCAGCGCCCAATCTGCCTGAGCCTTGCCATGAGATTTCTATATTCCCTCCGCCCCTTTCTGCCTGTAAATAATTAGGAGCTTTTTCTTTCTGTGATTCTCCATAAAATGTGGCTTGAGTGATCAGACTGGTATCTTTGCCGTAAGATGTTGATTTAAATGTTAACTGCTTGTTTAGTAGATATAAGTCAGATGGGATAAAATAGAGTGATTGGCGATCTAACAAAACAAACCGCTCACCCGCAGAATGAGAAGAAATTTCAGTTCCTTTTCTTCCGCGCAGAAGATAACTCAGCTCGTAAATACCTGGTGATACCTCATTGATCTCACCAAATGAAATCAACTCATTACCAACAATTGCCAGATTTGTACGGTTCATTAGTTGCGATAGACTCGCTGATTCTAAAGTCAAATAAATATTTGCGAGTCTAACTGTAATAGTATTTACTTCGTCAGGATAATAAACCGAGTGCACACCGCACCCAACCGTAACCACGCCAGAAACTGACTCTGCGTCACCGGAATAGCTTTGTGTGTAAGTGCCCCCCCCGTCAGTTGACAACTCAACTAAAGCGCCAGTCCATTTTGTTGTTGAACCAGTGATAGCGACGTAATAGCCGAGCTTGTCATCAGCATCCCGTAATATCGGGATATCAACAAAGTTCAGAATGGTATCGCCAATAACGCGATCTGGCGGCACAGATGGTAGTGGGGCTGGCGTTGCCGTGATGGTGGACTGATATGCCGACTGACGATCAAAAACGGCCTTGTATGACTGATAGCCGTCATTGTATTCAATCTGACTGATGCGCAACCGTTCACCGTTTAACCGGATACAATCGCCCGTCGTGATGAATAAAAACGAGTTCGGCAGTGAAAATTCATACGTGCCGCGCTGTTCTTCGACTGCGATTTTGTGATTGATAGCCACAACGCGATTGGCGTCATTCGTGTTTAACAGTACGTTGGTGGATGTGCTGACTTCCTGTGTTGCGCGGGAATCTATACTGCGATCTGATGTGGCTGTGTTATTTGCTAAAGCCCCGTCAATGTCGTAATAGTCCATGTTATAGACACGAGCTATCGACATCGCATCGCGCTTGGTTAGCTTCTCGATTGTCTCACCATCGTCGATCAAATCATCACTTGTGATCTCAGAGACAACATCTAAGCCCCGAGGAACGAAAGTTATCTTCCCGCCACGGCATGACGGGTCGAACATAAAAACTTGAGACAGGTTTTGCATTGTACCTGCCGCTGTCACCGTGTTATCGCAGTAAAATCCATCGACAAAAGAGTCAAGGCCGTATAAATCAACACAATCAGCAGGGACGCCGACTCTATCGCAGATCTCAGCGATAACGGATGATACTGCCCAACTGAAATAAAACGGGTTGTCGCCTATGCCCGTGCTCATGCCATCACTCCACTTGCCACTGTAGCCTCAGTTTATTATTCATACCGAACTTCTTGATGCGGTTGATTATACCGCTATCATCCAGCAAGTATTCCACTGTGAAACGGTCTCGCTGCTGCCGATAGTACAAATTCCCGTTTTTAACGTAAGTGAAAATCACGTCAGAGATTGCAGATTGTTTCGGCCGCTTATCATCTAGCGATACTTTAGGACTGATAACAGAAGAACCGAAACTCGTTGTAGTGAATCCGCTAACGGTTGAATCATACCAATGCAGCTTCGCAACACCGTCTTGCACAAAAGCAAGAGTGAAATTCATGTTTTGATCGAACGTGAACGATATTTCAGTGATGTTCGCACCAGTATAAGCGATGAATTCGGGTGTTGTTTCCGATTTCAGCAGTACGTTATCATCCTGAAGTACGGCCTCCCACACTTGATACATCAAGCCTTCTGAAGGGTCTTGGATGTAGATCCCACCCCATTCAAAATCACGGTTTTTGTTAACAGGATAAGACCGCCCACCAATGAGCGATCCGTAAATGGTGCTTGTGGATAGGCGGTTATCAGGGATCATTAGTATCGTCCCCACGAGTGCGTGAATGATAACGTCAAGATGTCCTCGCTTGTTTTCATTATGTTCGGAGCAAAGCCGACTTGGTAAACACCAATGCCAAATCTGAATCGAATTGCGCCAATCCCACTTGCGTTGTTGCCGTAGTTTAAGCCAATGGTTATTGTCCCTATTCCTGTGTAACTACCTGCAACGTAGGTTTGATTTGTGATTGTCGCGTAAGTATTCATGCTTGTACCTGTCGGAGAGACCGTTATACTGCCGATCGCACCAGTGTACGCATATGGGAAAGGTTCTGATAATCTACCAATGTAAGCCTCGCCAAGAGCGGTAGTCATGCCAGCGTCATCTACATATCCAACAGCTCCGGCGGTGTTAGCATGTGCCGCCCTCGCCGTCCACGAGTGCGTTACCCCGTCGATGACGATTGACCCGGTTACGTCTTGTTCATACACGTAATATCTGAACTCATAAGAGACGTCTAGCGTTTCGTCAGATAAAACTGTTACCGTTGTCGGATTGCCGGACTGATCTACTACCAGTGTGCGGCTAAACAGAGAGCCTGTTGACGCCCAACCGACGCCGACCTCAGCGATATTTCCAGTTGCTACGCCTGCTGCAAAGCGGAACGTTTTCTTTACAGAAAGGTAATAAGGCGATGCAGATGCGGCTGTGGTTGACGACGATGTGGTTGTTGATGTGCCCGCAATCCTGCTGATCAACGTTGAGTCACTGAAAGATGGTGTTTGGTTACTTGTACCGACCTGACAGTAATGCAAATAATCGTCATTGGTACCCATGTAATCGAGGCCACCGTTTGTGATTAAGTTCTTAAACCACGGCGTCTCTTGCTTGATGTTCCCATCTTTATCTCTGACTGTAAACTGATAATATCCAGCTACTTTTGCTTCTAAATTCATTAGGTTAAGCTCCCAGATATCAGTGACACACCGTTTGATTTGGTGCTTTTCACCGCTTCGTTGTCATAAGTGATTGATTTATCTTGCATTGATGCGCTTGTTAGTGCCACCCCGGACGATGTCGCGCTTTGTGTTGTGTCGCTGTACAGAATTCTTGTGGCATAAAGCCGCGCATCAATCAGCGTTGTCCCTAGCGACTGAGACGTGTTTTCATTTGGTGTCAGTGCTTGTTTTGATGTATCCCGCATCATCGCTGAAACAAGCGCGACACCCGACGATTTGGTAAAGTCATCTGGATACAAAACAGGAGCGGCACGAACATTCGTTATCGACTTAGACGCTGCGCCTTCTACGACCTCAACAGCATACGGCGTAGATGTTAGCGGGTAACCCTCCATGCGCTCAACTTCAAAGATCCACTGCGGCACAGCCCCGCCAGTGTCATTAAGCAGCTCGTTATCCATCACCATGTAAGCCGTGCCACGATGCGCTGGTACATTGCCTGCACCCCATATCCCCTCCAGCGCCGAATCCGGCATTTGATCCCAATTCCCAAGGTACAGACGCCCGTTTTTCAGAAATTCATCGTTGTTGTCCTCCCCCCATTGGCTGATTGCCGAAAACGACATCCCCCCAGTTGGGGTGGTCGCCGTAGTCGCTACCGTCTCACCCTCGATCACTGGCCGGTTGTCATACACCAACTCATTGTTGCGCCATACCCGGACGAAGCGAGTTATAGGCCCTTCGCAGACTCGGATCGCATAGGTTCGGTAAACGCTTTCTGTTGTGGTGGTTGTGCTGCTTCCACCACCTTTACCGCCTGATTTGTGTTTCTCTTTAACTATTTTTGGGTCTGAACACGCAATCAAATTGCCAGCTATCGGGCGCACCCGGCCCCAGATAATGGGCCTCGCCACCCCTTCTTTGCTTGTCTGCGTAGCAATGTCCCCTAAGGTATTGCCCGCTACCGTTGTGCCTGTGTTTGAAAATAAAGCGCCAACTGATGACCCAACGCTAAATCCAATTGCCGCACCGTAAGGGCCGCCAAGAAAGAAACCGACTACTCCTCCGACAATCCCGGTTACTAACTGCGCCATGGTCTATAAACCTCCACAGTTAGTGCCTGCCAGCGCTCATCATAGCGATGCTCGATCACCGCCTGCTTACTGTAGGCATGGATAATAGATAGTCCGCCGTGAACGTAGTCAGCCAAGATGCCGACATGACACGGGCCGTCTGCATTCTCAAACTTGATCAACACCACATCGCCGCGTTGCATGTCTTCTACTGGATCACCAAAGTGCGCTTTCAGTGCGGCCTGCAATCCGTCATTCCATGGGAATCTGCTATAGTCGTTGCGGTCTTTTACTTCAAAATTGACCGCTTGCAGCGACAGGATGACCAGCCCGACACAATCCACGGCCCACGGCTTGCGCCCGCGATGACGCCATTGAGCGCCAATCATTGATCGAGCGGTGGCAATGAACTGGTCAATTCTCTCTGATTCGTTCATTAGCCCTCTCCGACAGGTATTAGTGGTTCGCCCTTGTAGTTCAGGAAGTTGTTGTACGCTTTGCAGGCTGCAACGTTCTTGGCGCAATCAGGGCGGATGTTGAAACCATCGTTAACTGCGATATCAAACGGTACTGGCTCAAACAGCCCGATCGTTCCGGTGGCCGAGTCAAAGTATTCGACCTGGTACAGCAGCGATGATGCATTCTCGCCGGATGTCCATGTCAGCCTCGCTGGATACAGGGATTGACCAATCAGCGCGGTGCAAACAAACAGCCGCTTACCCTCCGTGGTCAGTGAGGTGACGGTTTGGCTTGACCACATAGCAGAGACATTCACCCCGCAGCCAGTTTGACTATTGGGTGGCGTCCCGAAGATGGCCCGGCATCGCCGTTGATCGACATGACCAATGGCTTGTTTCAGTCGCATGGTGTAGCTGAGCAGTTCCGGCGCAAACACGGCGTTATCGGTCACGGTCACTTCGCCAATGTCTCCGGCATCCATCACCAGATGACCCATGGTGAGGTCAGCCCAGTTAACGAGCATCAACTGCCAGCGGGCGTCATTGAGCTTTCCGGCTTTGGCGTCGGTCAGTGATATACCCGGCACATCAGCGGATAGCAGCGCATAGCCTTCTGAGTTATCTACGTCATAACCTGTACTGGATGCGATAGTGCTCTGGTCAAAGCCATTGATCGCCGAGTAAGTTATACCCTGGTATGTGACATCCATGTCATGCGTGGTTAGGCCATACACATTCCCGGCTGTGGTCGTAATTTTGAGCAGCAGGCAGGTTGTCGTTTCGACTTGTTCTAAGTGCGCTTGCAGTCTTGCAGGGATAATTCTCACAATCTGATCTCCTGCAAATCGACATTCGCGGTCAGCAACAATCCATCTGACGCGCTGCTCATTAGCTCGTCAGAACTAAACCGCACAGGCACATCAAATTCACCAGACCAGTAAATGCTGGCCCCCGCTGTAGCTGACAGGACAAATATTCCGGTGGTGTAATCGGATGAAATCGGCCAGATCTCTGTGTCGTTGGCGTAAAAATGCAACGTGCCAGAAACCGGCTTTTTGATGTCTTTGGTGGTGGTGATACTGCCGAAGGTGTATTTTTTGGTTAACTGAAGCGTCTGGTTTGCACCTGTGCCCGTACCAATCAATTCCCTATCTGCGGTGTAGTCAGACCAGTCCTTGAACCGAAACCCAATCAGGCAACCCATACAGGCGTGATGAGCCCGTACGACAAGGGCGTGATCTTCGGGATACAGGTTTTCGTAGAGCACTGAGTATTTACCAAGCGGCAATGACCATGCGGCATTCCGTCGCTCATGGCCTGACCGCAATGTGTTGATTTTTGTACTGTAGCTATGCCCGAATTGGGAACCATAGCTAACAGCATCAAGTAGTCTTGATTCGTTAAACATGATGGCTTACCCCAATCTGCTAGTGACCATGCGCTGCTTGCGAGCCGTATCTGATGCGATCTGCTTGCTGGTGCGCGTGTCGATTTTCCCGTTAGTGGTTATGTTTTGAGTGACGTTGACGACCGTTGAGCGGTTGTTGGTAGTGTTGCTGCTGTAGGGAGGCTGATTTTTGGTGTGGTCGGTTACTGTTTCGTTTGGATGTAAAATTGCATAAAACCCACCCTTCCCATCCAAGCCACCAGAGCGAGATCCGTACCCTGTGAATCCGCCGCCATCAAACGACAGCATGCTAGATGAGGCTGCTGCTGTTGCCGCCGTCGCCAGAGGGGTAGTCGCGCCAATCGCTGCTGCCATTGCTGCGGGTGCCATCGTCCAACCAGTAACTGGTATTGCCGCTGCTGAGGCGTAGGCATTTATGCCAGCCAGGTTAACTCCGGCCATAGCCTGACCAGTTACTTGGGAGGCATAGGACGCGCTTGCTGATGTATCCATTGTTTTTTCTAACGCCCACAACGCAACCTTTTGCGCGTACACCTGCAAAAGCGCCTGTATGGTCGATTGCGCAAAACTGTTTGCTGCTGCCGTCACCGCTTCAGATAATGAGCTAGTCTGAAAGATTGCGTCCGTCAATCCTTGCGAGATGTTGGAGGTGAAACTGTTAAAAGCCTGCGACATTAGTCCATCGTAGGTCGTGGCGCTTGCCTTCATATTTGCAAGCCACTTTTGCATATCGGTCTGCTCAGATGCCTGCTGAGAAGCTAGTGTTTGCCTTCTCTTCTGTCCCCACTCAAGCAGCAACTGCTGTGATGCGGTGTTGTACTGCTGCTCATCAATCAGTTTTTCGTTGAAGTTGGTTTTTAGTTTGGCTTGTTCATCCCTGAGCCAAACGTTTTCGCTTTCAAGTTTCAGTTTCCACTGTTCTTTGAGTGCGGCAGATTGGGTGACATACTCTTGTTCGCTGATCAACCGTTGGTTGTAAAACGATTTCAGTGAGGCAAGGCTTGCTGATACATCTACGCCGTCGGCTGCCGCTTTGATATTGGCCTTTGCTTCCTGCTGTTTTTGGAAGTCATGCAGCGCCATTTTTGCAGTGACATAGCTTTGCGTCAGGTTACCTAACCCCTGCTGCTGTGCTTCGTGCTTGGCAGTCAGCTCGGCAGCTGCGCGTCCTTCCCCTGCCGCTTCCAACTGATTGGCTTTCAGCTCGACGGTTAGATCTGCGATAGCTTGTTTCTGCCGCTCGACTTCTTCGGCATGTTGTTTCGCCGCTGTTGCTGCTTTACTGGCTGCGCTTTCTGAGGCTTGCAGTGCTTTAGATGCCGCACGTTCAGCTGTCTCATTTTTCTGCTGCTGATCCCACTCAGCCATGTGAGCCTGAACTAAACCCTCAACGTCCGTTGTTGTGTTTTTTGTGTCTTGAGAGTAACGATTTCTGCTGATCGCGATCTCTCTAAGCCGCAGATCCTGAATTTTTAATGCCTCAGCGTTGGCGTTAATAGCTTTAATTTCTTTTAGCGCCGAATCGCTGAATACTGATTTCCCGCTTAGGTTGGTGACGTATTCTAAGCGGGTTTTTAACTGCTGATTGCCAACGTTAACAGAGCCAGCGAATAACCGCTCAATCTGCTCAACGGTTGATAACTTCTCGCCATACCCCTGCATTCCGACTGATGTTTCATCTAACTTCCTAGCAAAAGTCGATTGAATGGCATACAGTTTTGATGTCATCGAGCTAAGTGTACCTTCCTTAGTTTCAAGCTCGGCAGTTTTAGTGATTAACTCTTGGTGAACCTCCGCATTCTCATTAACTGCTAGTCCAACCGCTTTTGACTCTCTCTGATACTGTTCCCATTTCGCGGTTAGATCAGCAACTTCTGATTTAGCTTTGGCGACTTCAGCTGTTTGAATCTCGATAGATTTTTCTAAATCAATTTCTGTAGCTTGCCGCTGAGCAATTGTCATCTTTTCCAGTGCGGCAGTGGTAACATCCAAATTGTTTGCAAAATCAATTGCGCCCTGCTTAGCTTGTTCAGTTTGCTGGTAACAGTAATATATCGCCGCACCAGCCAGCATAAACAGACCCGGCCAACCACCAACAAGCGCCAGCGCTCCATTCCATGCAGTGATCGCAACGCTGGCCGCTCTTGCCGATACCGTGGCCGCATTCTGAGCCGCTGTTTCTGCAATAGTTGCTTCTGTTTTCAGTAGTTTGGCATTTCTGAGTTGCGACTCAGCGGCAATCAATGCCTCTTTGGATGCCATTTCCTGCGCCGTAGCTGCTGCTACTGCTTCGGAGTAAACAACCTCAGCTCTGGCTAGATTAGACTTGGAAACCGCCATGGCCTGCTCAATCTCGGCCATGCGGGTATATGTCATTATCCTGCCCTGATCACTGATCTGAGCCTTTAACCGTTGCGCTTCGAGTGCGCGCTCTTCCTCAAGCAGAGTGATGGTGGTCTTTATTGATGCAGTCTGAGCTTCTGCGGCCAACATTGCAGCAGTCCCTTGCGCTGTGGCAGCTTTGGCAAGGGTTAACTCAGCCTGCGCTGCCGTGACAGCAGATTCAGCGACAGAGACGTTTGCAACTGCCTTTCTTTTCTCAGCTGTAGCGGCAATGGCTGTGGCTTCTGCTGCTTCAGCCGTTGCTAATGCCTGCGCTCTGGTAGCTGATATGTCGGCCACTTTTGCAGATACGGCAGCAGTTATTCCGCTAACAAGGCGCGTTCCATAGACAAGCGCCATGACTTCACCAACAGTGATGACAGTGTTGATGTTTTCTGACAATCCAACCATCAGATCGCCAGCTTCACTAACCGCTGATTTCAGACTGCCATCCGTGCCAATCGCTTTGACCACGTTATTCCACGCCAGCACGCCTTTCTGCTCGAAAGTTTTATCCATGCGGGAAAATTCGGTATCAATCGCGTCAGCCTGTGAGCGCATCGCGTTGATAACGACTTCGGAGGTCAGCTTTCCTTCGGCGGCATACGCTTTCAGTGCGCCACGAGTGACACCCAAACTGTCTGCAATGGCCTGCATCAGACGGGGAGCGGCTTCATTGACCGAGTTAAATTCTTCGCCGCGTAATGCGCCAGCACCTAACCCTTGCGCTAACTGAACCAGTGAGCCTGCTGCCTCTGCTGAGGTGGCACCGGATACCAGCATGGCTTTGTTGATTGTTTCAACAACTGAGCCAAGTTCTGCGCCGCTGCTGATCAGCCCTCTGGTGGCTGGCTCTAATCGCCCGTACAGTGTCGCAGTTGCTTCGAGGCTGGAGTTGGTTTGTTGCGAGATAGCGAAGATACGCGCCTGCACCTCAGCCAGTGTTTCACCGGACTTAGTGACGTTGGTTAGTTTGTTGCTGACGGTCGTCCATGCGTCAGCGTAGCGGATGACTTCGTTTGCACCGATAGCGGCAGCCACCGTGCCGATCACGCCTTTCAGTCGGCTGACGACGTTTTCAGTGCGGGTACTTTGTGCGGCCAAAGAGTTTAGATCTGCTCTGGCAGCGTTAATGCCGTTTGATTCGACTCTGATCCGGAGGACTGCTGTATCAGCCATTTACGGGCTCCAAAAACGAAACCCCGCAGATGCGAGGTTGTGTGAATTGACTGATCGTGTCTTTTTGAATGGATTTACAATTTGTAGAGATTTACTTGGCCGCCTGTGTAGATGTCTTTCGTCTTAGCATACTCAACGGCACCAACTGCGGATTCACCAAAGTTCATTGCTGCTATTGCAAAATAATCACCACTACCGATAGCAAAGTCATATTCGAGTGGAAACTTAAAGAACCGACCACCATCAATGCCAACGCCATATACACCGGGAAGGTCGTTTAAAATGGCAATACCTCGACAATCTAACTCCTTATCGAATTCCTTCTCATCCACGAACTCACGCGCCATGATCACACCGTCCGGCACAGACCCAGATATAAAGAACAGTCCCTTATCCGTTTCAATCAATTTACTGATACTGTCGGACGCAATGAGGCCGCCAATACATTCACGGCTGTCATAGGCGATCTCTTGGTCTTTATGGCTATAGGCAATGGTAGTCATGATGAACTCACTGAAGGTTGTATCGCATGATGGAAAGACACCGGATCAAGTCCGATTCCCACGGTTTGAGCGTGACGTTATTGAGTTGACACCAAGCGGTTAAGTCAGACCATTTGAAACGCTCGCCTGTGTAGAACATCCAGAACCACGCCAGCACATAATCCAGTTCATGCGGGCGTGTGGATTGGTCTAGTTCCAGAAGTTGTTTAGGGCGCTTGCCAGTGGCCTTCTCGACGCGCTCCAGATGCTCAATGACGGTCAGGTTCGACTTCGGCTGTTTCTTCTCCAGTTTCCACGCCAGCGCTAGATGGCTGATCAGTTGCTGGCTTTTTTTTTACGAACGAACTCTTATCAGAGGAGGCTTTGAGAATGACAGCGTCAATGCCTTGGAATGACTGTGTACGAGGATACAGGTCGATCAGCCCAGATACAGTTTCATCGGTGATCTCTTCGTCGAATGACCACGACTCAATCAGTGACCGAACGAAGGCCACCCCGCGTTGCTCATCCGTTGGCGGCGTTTCTGATTCAGCAGCCAGACGGTTGTATTCGAGCATCGCATCACGCACGGCTGGCGAGTCAATGCGTCGCACAGTAAGCCATTCACCCGTTGGGTTACCATCGTAGTTATCAAATTCCAGCCGCACCGTGTCGGCTGGTTTGTAGTCTGCAATTTTACCCATGGCTTACACCACTCCTACGCGAGTCACTGAGATACTGTGACCAGTGGTGGCGTTAGGTTGTGCCTGATAATCTAGTTTGATCACCAAGTCATCATCTGCGCCGGAAACGTCTTTGGTGGCTGACTTGTATTTGATGCGCGTCATGTCGAATACGTATTTCTTGGCGTTATCCACTGGATCGACGGCGGTGATTTGCAGCGATGAATCCGTGCCTTGCAGGTACTTGTTGCGGATGGTGTTGTTTTCAAAGTACGCGCTGATTGAGCCTGTAACGCTGCGAGATTTGATGCCCGGCAGGATTGAGAAGGTTGAGCCACAGACAAATCTCGCTTCAATGCCGTTATCAATCGAGATATCCGCCTCAGTGATAACGCTCACCGCTGAACCGCCCTCTTTGATTTCACCCATCAGCGCATTCATTGGCGGCGTCGTGGTGCGGGCGTTGATAGTTGCGCCAGTCGGCAGTGTTGCGGCTGATTCGTGGGTACGGCCGACAATATCAAATTCGATTTCGAGGATTTTTTCAGCTGATTCTTTCAGCGAGATTTTGCTGATCTCACAGCCACGATAGATGTCGTATTTGTTATCAGTCAGATCGTCCTGCACTGAGACGAAAGTGAAGGATTTACGCAGGATGCCGCTATCACATACGTTGGTTACCCAATCATTGCAAAATGCCGCTGCGATCAATGAGTCAAACGTACCGAAAGACAATTCAGCACCCAGAGTGCCTTCTACTGAGCTTGTACCGGGAGTTAAGTCGCCTTTTTCTCGGTCGGCGCGAATTTCAGAGGATTCGATGTAGTTGATCTTGATATCGAGTGAGTCTTTTGTGCAGCGGAATACATCAAACGCGGGCGTAGCCGGTGTTACACCGCTCGTTACTTCCTCGATGAAATACACGTCATGTCTTGAGCCTGAAGCCATTGGGGATCTCCATAAATGAAAAACCCGCTCAATGGCGGGTCAGAAGTTAATTAGTAAGTTGGTTAGGTGCGCTGTTTACGCGCTGAGAAGTAGACGGTTAAGTAAGTCGGATACCAGACTGAGGTATCAACAGTGATTTCGTTGCCAGCGTTGGGCTGTGAGTGCGTTATGCGGACGTTGCGTCCTTGATAACTGATCACACTGCCATTCTTGAATCCGGTTTGCAGCGTATCCAACCAGTTCACACTGGTGACATCGCCGGAGTTCGCTGGCGCATAGATGCCGACCTGAAAGAAGCCGGTTATCTCGTCATCGCCAGTGGCGCCTAGTGTTACAGGACTATTATCCGCAGGCACGAAGTCGGCCTTCAGCCATAACACGCCAGCAGTTGGTGTAAATGGTTTGTTGGGGTAAGCAATTGGAGTTGATCCGGTCAGTGTCGCAAGCTTGGTCAGCAGTGCCGCTCTGGTTTTAAACATCAACGGCCTCCTGAGGCGACTTTGGCAACGATGGAATTCACCCTGGCAATATTGCGTCGAACCATCCCGTCTGGCGCTTTCTTGGAGCGTCCTTCAAACTCGATACCGTAGGCATATGGCATGTTATTGACAAAATAGAGCACGCAGTCCCGGCCTTTGGTGCCGACCAACACATTCAGCATTTCGCTCCGTGGGGCGCCGCCTGCCTTATCTGGCCGGTTTATTACACCAGTGGCGGGGGTTGATTCCGTTGTCTGCCATGCGCCACGCAGGAAACCGTTTAAAACTGGCGTGTCATTGATAATTCCATTGAGCGTCGAGAGCGTGATGGTTCGCCGCTGCTCGTCAGTTTTAGCGATAGCCTCACGGCATAATTTGTTCATATCACTGCCAAATCCCATGACTACCTCCGGCCCTGCACTTCATAATCCAGCACTGTTCCGCCAGGATTTTTAGCCTTGACGTTGATAACGCGCCATGTTCCTGTATCGCAAGTCAGTGTGTCGCCTTTCATGATTTCTACACCCGGGATACACATGAATTTAGCGTCACCAAGCAAGATCAACGTGCCATCTATATCTGAGGATGCGTATTCGGTTTGGACTGCGCAACTGGTGTTAGTGGTTGTAGTTGATGTGGTCGTTCCTGAAATTGGATCGTATGTGCCGTCTGTGGTGCGACTGATAGTGACTGGCTTGCCGTTGGCTTTGATGAGTCTGGTTGCCGTGGCAGCCAGCCTTAGATAGTTAATCCCCATAGGTGCCTCTGGGTTCTATCTGCTCAGTAATGAAGTCATGTTTCAGCACTTCCATTGTGCCGATCATGGTATGTGCATGGCTGCCATGGTGATAACAGTCAAGCGGGTTACCGTCGTTGCCAATCATGATCACTGCGAGACTGGTGCATGAGTTTTCCTCGGCATATTCCAGTGCTTCTTTGAGTAAGCGTATGACTTCTGATTGATGATACTCAGCCACTTCGTCGCGCTTGATTTCAACCACTTTTAAGTCTGTCATATCACCCTCTGACCAGCTTCACATTGCTTCCGCCGGATGACAGCAGGCCGCGCAGCGTTGCCTCAACAGAAAGGAATCGCGGTGTTACCTGCTTCTCGCCGTCTGCCGTTGCGTATTCCACTTTGACCGCGCCAGACACCTCCTCGGACTTAACAGCCGAGCCGGTAACCGTTGGCATTAAATCATTTAGCGTCGCTTCGTAGGTCAGTCGTGCGAGAGCCTGCTTAAGCTGCACAGGGATTTGATCGACCGCAAATATGGTGTCTTTACGCGGCCATTGCAGCGGCTGAAATAACTCAACTGGTGAGCCGATGTAACTTTTAGTCTCAAGCCAGTCCATCGCCAAAAACACAAACGGCAGCAGGTCAGCGGATTGTGCAGGTAGAGTCAGATCGCGTGCCGTGCAGTAGTCGCGGATATAGGTTTCATCTGCGTATGCGTTGAAATCGGCAGAGGTTAGATCGGTTACGAGCGGCATAATTCACCTATTTTGTTTTGCGTGTCGGCTTCTGCTCTGGTTCGTCAATGAATGGCTTTAACCACACCAGATCTGATGCGTCGATGTATTCAGCCTTAGCTTTATAAGCCGCTGGCGCATCCCCAGACACAACATTGCATGGTTCAACAAACTCGCCTTCGACGTAAGCAGCAGGATCTCGGATGACATAGCTGTTTTCGATGGCAGCTCGTTTTAATTCAGATGTGGCGTTTCGGATAAAAAGAATGGAAATTGTCTTAGCCATTTATAAGCCCAATAAAAAAGGGGCCGAAGCCCCTGATGGTTAAGCGGATTTAACCAGCACGCCCGCAGTATCCTTGTCAGAAGATGCGGTTTTGTCCCAGTTGGTTGATGTGCCGATGGCGGTATCAGTTGGAGATTTACCGCCGTTGGTGGTATCCCATGTGTAACCAAGCACACCCACGTTGTATGACCATTCAGCCTGATAAGTTGCGCCGATATTTTCATAGCCAACTTTCGGTACGATCACTTGGTTGAAATCGTTGTTACCGCTGACTACTACGGCGCCTTCAACCAACCCCAGTGTGTTGTAGAACGTGGTAGCGGTTGTATCAACCAGCGCTGGAGAGTCAGTCACAACAAACAAGCGTCCGAATGGGTCTTTAACCACATTAACGCCGTCATAAGTGAACAGATTCTCTGTGTTGGTCAGTGCATTAGCGAACAGGTTGTGCATGGTGGTTGAATGTAAGATCCACGCTTTGATCATGCTTGAACGGTCGCCGAATTTGGCAGAGCCAGAGTTAAGCAGGCCAAATGATGCTGAACCAGTGCCATCACCCTGCACAACATTGGTGTTGCCTTTCACCGCAGCGACAGCAGCACGGATACCAGTGTTCAGCATGTCAGCCACACGCGCTTTTGCCAGTTGCTGACCGATTTCATACGCTGCCAGTTCTTGGTTTTGTAACACCCAGTTGTATTGCGCTGGATCGTAGTCGATTGGTTTTGTCCCAGCCGCAACTTTTACAGACGCATTCAGCAGCTGCTCTAAACGGGCAGAGGCCACCGCGTCTGTGCCGTAGGCATTACGGCGGCGAACCAGACCAGCGATTGCCTTGAAGGATGCTTTGATGTCAAAGTCACCAGCAGCAGGCGTGTTTTGCAGCACGATAGCGCCAGCAGACGCCGCGTTGAATTTGTCCACTTCCTGAGCGACGGTTTCGGTCAGGGTAAGGTAGGTTTGTTTATTGAAGACCTGTAAATCAAAAGCCATGAGTATTTACTCCGATTAAGTATTAGCCTTCAGCCAAGCAATGCGTTGCTCGTCTGTTTTGCATTCAGATAGGGATTTTGGTGCTGAACCTGATGCGGAGCCTTGCTGCGTACCAGAGCCTTGTTTTGCAGGCCACCAATGAGGAGCCTTCTCTTTCATTTCGCCGACCCACTCATCAAACTGCAGGGGCTGACCGTTTTTACCGAACACACCTTCTTTGGCGACTAACTCACCCGCATCGTTAACGGTGAACACCTTGCCTGCGCGGAATGTTGAATCTTCAAGCGCATATTCAAACGCGCCTGCTTTCGCCATCTGCACACCAACTTGACCGTTGAAGAGTCGTTCAGTAAATGCGTCGGCACGTGCTTGTGCGGCCTCGGCTGCTTTCATTGCCTTATCGATTTCTTTTGCAGATTCAGTGCGCATACGTTCAGTACGCTTGTTCAGCACGTCATCAATCTTGCCTTCTGCGATCAACTTGGCTTCTTCATCGTCAGCAAAGCGTTTCATGATGTTGCGTACCGCGTCAGGGTCGATACCTTCAAAGCGTTTCAGTGATTCGGATTGCTCCTTGAGCTTGCCGAGTAATTCACTGTTTTTGCCTTTCAGACCGGACACCTGAGCATCAATGAGCGCCTGAATTTCAGGAGTGATTTGCACACCACCGCCACTGCCGCCGCCATCAGCGCCGTCACTGCCAGCTTCTGCGTAGTATTTCAGGAACATATTTCGATAAAGCATTGAGATCCCCTCGGGATTGATTGATGACAGGGCCTAGCCCAGATAAAGAAAAACCCGCACTAGGCGGGTTCAATTTGGAATTTTGTTTTAGCTATCGAGGTGTTGCAGTTTGCATAGCAAGAGCATTTCCAGCTCCTTCTTCACCTCTTCAGGCAGTTGATCGACATTGCGAGCCAGCGCTTCAATCAGCCCCATAAATTCAGGTAAGTCAGCGAGATAAACCGATACTTCGAAGTTGGTTTTCATCAGATACCTGCCTTAGCAAACGCCTCTGGAACTAACGTCCGCATTTCATCGAGCGTCAGCGGATCAAAATTCTTGTCGAGCGACAACTTAGCGAATCGGTTAGCCGACAAACCGCCATCGCGTAGCAGCTTGCCGCGCGTCGGCCCAATGATTAAATCCTGATAGCTTTCCGGTTGACGTTTCAGCCACTGGTAATACGTTTCATTGGCATCGACATAACCGCGATTGTCTAACTCACCGAGCTTTTCGCCGGATGACCGTGTCGCGCCTTGTTCAAAACGCTTATCTTTCAGGCTGGCCTTGGTTGTCGAGCGGCAGCGAATGTGCAGCGGCGGCAGTGGGCCTTTGTCGAATTCAAACACCCGTCCATCTAATGCGCGGCACTGTGTGGATGTTCGGCTATCGAGTGTAGAAACCCACTCATAACCAGCCAGAATGTCACCGTTAGCCTGCCATAACGCCATACGACTGACAGACATCGAGTGTTGTAGTGCGGTGCGGGCAATCGCATCAGCGTTACGCATGTACTGGCCTAAGATACCGTCAGTATATTTATTAGCTCTGGTGCCGCGAATACGCTGTAGTAACTGCTGTAACGTCTGACCTTCTGACCATGCTTGCAGCACAGCGTTATCAATCGCGTATTCAGTGGAAACTTCTAACGATTTGGTGAACGGTTCCAGCAATAAATCGCCGTTGAAATTACGCACCGACATTGGGCGGTTTTTAATGGCGTACACAATCGCCTTGGTGTCTGGCACTTTGAGCGTTAACCCGGTGATGTTTTGCAACACCATCAGTTCCCAACCCATCATTGAGATACCTAGGTCTTCGACGGATTGGTTCAGTTGCTTGACGTAATCCGACAGTGTTCCGTTGCAGGTATCGGCTAACTCTTTGCGGATCTCGTTCAGTGCTTTCTTGGTGCGTATGTCAGTTTCGCTGTAATCAGCCATCAGTTTGTTGATGTCACTGATCAACTTGGTGAATACAGTTTGCTGCTTAACTTGCTCCGCTGCCTTGGCCCGCTCCAGCAGGCTCTGTAACAGCGTTGCTAGATCCTGCGTTGTTTTGGGCATTGTTATTCACCGTTGGGAGAGTTAAGCCGGGTGTTTCTTCTTCGAGCTCAGATAAGACGTCTTCAATGTCTTCTGAGTCATCAATCAGGCCGATTTTCTGGAATGTGCGGATCACGTCTTTCTTGCGCAGCGCATTGCCTTGCCATGCCGCAACAATTGAGGTGACCAACTGAGGATTGATCTCCTCTTCGTCAGGCTGGAAGTTACTGTTGACTGTGCAATGACCACCATCAGGCAGGCCCATCCATTCCGCCATCAACTGTAAGACGTTATTCATCGCGTCTTCGAATGACAGCGCCATGGTTGCTAATGCGCAGAGGTCTTCCAGTTTTTCATTGTCGGATTGCGTAGCGGTTTTAGCCGCCGAGGTGTCTTTCTCCAGCAGCTTAGCGCCTGCTTTCTTCATCTGGTCTTCGAGGTCGGCAAGCGCGTTGCGGCCAGTCTCAATAGCATTTCCGGAGTGCTCGACGTATTTCGCATCGCCACCCATCGGGATTTTTAATGCCTGCTGACCAATGGTAATTGGCGTGTCGTCGTCAAACCCAATCAGGCCAAGAATAGGCACTCGGGAAACATGCGTGATGTTTTGCTGGTCTGATTTGGATTGCCAGTGCTCGACGTTCATGTAAGCCAAATCAAGCAATGGCGGAGCGGCGTGCATAAAGCCTAATTGGTTCGTATAAAACACAACCAACGGAATGCGCGACATCCCAGTATCCATCGGGCCTTCATGCAGATATTCAAGCCCGGCTTCATCTTTGCGCCAGATCTCAACGGTGCAAGTTTGCTTACCTTTAATTGATGCGGTCTTGAATAGCTTCACTTGATCGACAGTTTTAACGCCATAGCTTCCATCTGACTCTTCAACCTTTTCTTTGATGCGTAACTGAGTCAGCACCATGCCGCCATCAGACTGTGCAGACTGCCAGCCGATAACTTGGCGCTTGTGCAGCAATACGGTGTAAGGCCGTAATCCTTGGCTTTTTTCATCAGCTCTGGTAACAACATCCTGACCTTTTGGTTTATCAACTAAGCAGAACGCCAGCCCGTGCGTCAGTCCGGAGCAGAAATAACGCTGCGCCCAGACGTCAATTCGGTTGCCTTGTGCGTCGATGTTTTCACACCATTTCGCAATTTGTTCAGGTACATCGTCCTGTAACTCGATAGGCTCAAAGAACACACGCCCAGTAGAGTTGGACATCGTTTCGCGATACGCAGGCAGCAGGGTTGAGGTTGACAGGCGGAATTCATAGTCCTTCTCATCTTCACTCGGCCACTTCGGAAGATAGAGCTTCCCCATCTCACGCATTGTGCGAGTGCCGCCCATGAGCGCGTCGATCATTAGGTGGATCTCTTCCGCATCAGCAACAACTGACAGAGGTTTGAATACGCTCATTTTTATTCCTTACATGCGGAGAGGTGCGGTTGAGCCAGATCGAATAATTGGGAATTTCTTGATGATGAAATAACCAGCGGCATCATTTGGGTGGTCGTTGTCAGCGGTTTTGTCAGGCTCGCCGTTTTCTGCCCAGACTTGCTGCTCTAGGCATTCGGTGTAGCGGACACAGCGCAAAGTGTTAACCAGGTAACGGCGTTCACCGTTGGCATTGCAAAACATCGCATTCATGGAGTTGATGCGGTCTTTTACGGGCGGATTGGATGCGTTGACGATCACGCTGAATCCTGCCGCTTTCAGTTGTGCAATGTCGGTTTCACTGGCTTTGTTGGATTTGCGCGAATCACCGGAGGCGTCCGGATAGATATAAATTTCACGATTCTTAACATACTGGCCGTTTTGATAGGCCCAGAACTGCTCTTTAATGCGTCGGATAATGTCGGGCGTATCGTAAGCGTTGATGATCTCATTCACTGCGCGTGGTTTACTGTCGCGGATCACATGGACAATGCCAGCCATCTTGCCGACGTTGAAATCCATGCCGATGTGCAGCGCTTCACCTGGTTGTTCAGCGTCATCACAATGATTCAGCTTGCGGTTGAACTGGTTGTAAACCGTGCCGCTCGTCAGGTTGACGAATTGACCATCCAGGTAGGCATCAATCAGTTCAGCCGGATACGATTCACGCAACGATGGGATATAGTCATGCGGCAGGTTCATCTCGTTATCGTAGGTACTGGCCTGAACCAAACCGTACAAGGTTGATAATTCTGGTTTATCCCGTACCGCCTTCACGAACTGCTGATAAACAAACTTAAATCCTTCCGGTGTTGTCGTAACGTCAATACCATTGCGCAGGCCGTCAACGTTATAGCGCATACGGGCAATGATTTTGCGCCATGCCTGCTGTGCTTTGGCCGCTTTCATGACGTCCAGTTCATCAATCAGCGCATTGCCAATTTTGAACCCAACTATCGTTTCCGGTTTTTCCATCGACCGACAAATCGTTGTTCCGCGATAAATCCGGCCTTCGTAAAAATGAACCTCTTTGTTCGATTCGTTGATCTGAACCGTCATCCCCCAATCGGCCGCCACTTCTTCGATGGTTGGATAGAAGATGTCCCTGATTTGCGGATACGTTGGAGCAAAATACCCCTGGTTGACCTTTGGAAACTCCCAGAACCCTTTACATATAGCCGCACAACCTACCCAAGTCTTACCACTACCAAACCCGGCAACGTATGCCTTGAATTTGCTGTCCAGCGACAGGAATCTAGCCTGCGGTACGTTAAGACTCGGATTGATCGCCATACTTCCTCGCATCAATCACATTGACGTTAATTTTTACAGGGGTTGGTTCAGTGTTTTCAGTCTCACCAGTTGGTGATAGCAGATTTAGGTGTTTAGCCAGGTCACTCAATGCGGCGCGTTTGTCATGCAGTTTATAAGTCGTTTCGTCAATCTCGCCTTTGTCGCCACCAGAGATAGTTTTAACCCTTACTTCTCTGATCGCAGCAGAGACTTCACGCGGCATAGACGATACAGCAGCCAGTGAACCGTTATCATTCACTAGGTCTTTGAAGTTGGAAAAGCCGATTGCGGCCAATTCAGCTAGGATGCGATCAGCAGTGATAAGTTGACGTTCTGCCATTGCTTTGAGTTGACGTTTAATGGCGGATAAAACGTGTGGAATCCTGATGAGGTGCGAACCATAACTTAAGTCAGAATAACCAGCCCTTTCTGCTGCTTTAGTCGCGTTCTTATCTTTGACGTATTCCAGAACAAACGCGGCTTGCAGCGGTGTTAACTCTTCATCTTCGATTAGTTCGTTCGCACTGGTTCGCAGGTTCGCAGTTTGGTTCGCAGTGCGAACTTCTTTGTGCGAACTTTTAGCGGGTTTTTCCCATTCAGCCTGTTTAGCCTTTTTCCTAATTGCGGTATCGCTGACACCGTACTTTTCAGCTAGAGCACGGTTGGAAAGCTGACCGGCACGGTAATCAATTTCGATGGCCGCCCAATCTGGCTTTGCCATTTGATCACCTATATTTGTTGAGCTTAACAATCAGCAGCACACTCGTGAATGCGCTCTTGATTGCGATGCAATCACCGCTATCTCTCGGCACCAGTTAGCAGTCTGGCCTATGTCGGAGAACCATCTCGATTCATGTCAATTCGCGAGATAAAAACCTAGCCTAGCCCGTTTGCATTTACGGAAGGCTCGCCGCTAAGGAGGTGCGGTTCAACGCTAATTCCGGATGCTTTTATGTGCCACAGGATAAGACACGGTGAATCATTGTTCGGTTGATGCTTTGGCTTGCTTAGCCCATTCTCTGAGTTTGTCAGACTGAGCATTGCATTTGTCGATTTCAGCCCGCAGGAGTGGGATCAATTCAATCGCGCCGCCGTAGGTGTCATCATCGGTTGTAACTTGTTCACAGTGTGGATATAGGTTACTTGGTGGGGTTAGCACTTCCACTTTGCTTTGTATCAGCGTTCTTTGGGTTGAGCACCCGATAAACATCAGCAGGCAGCTTAACAATAGCGCAAGGCTTAGCTTTGAGTGATTGACGAATGACATACTGATTATCCCGGCTGGTTTGCTGTATGGCTTGCACGGCGGCTGATACTTCGTCGCTGAGTTGGTTAGTGATGTCGTTTACTTTGCCTGATGCTTTTATTTCAATCTCAAGCGACTTGTTGGCCTCTGCCGCTTTGTCGAGCGATTCAGTTAGTTGCTGGTTAGCGGCTTTTAGTGATACTGTTTTTTCATACAGCACATAGGAACCAAGGCACAGCACGAAAACGGCTATCAGCAGCGCGGCTATAAATTTATTGACTACCATCGAGCCCCCAACATGACAACTCGGATTCCTGGTCTCTTCGTACTACCTGCCCGAGACAGTTGTTTTATCTGTCACGGCAGTCCCTGCCGCCGTCCCGTATCCATCGCTTGATTTCTTTACAGGCACCGATTTGATCGCCTGCATTCAATTTGCGGTAGAAAGTAGATGTAAAGCATTTGGCGGGGCCAATGTTCCAAGGACAGAATGACGCGATACCGACTTTCTGAACATCGGTCAGCGGAATGGCAATATTGCGATCAACCCAATCCAGCGCTTTCTGTTGTTCAGCAGCATCAATCTTGTCGCATCGCTCTTTAGTGAGTCGCATACCTTTTCTGACTGGCTTCCCATCTACAGTGATGACACCACCGCAGATTGTCCATATCCCTTTGCCATCCTGGTATGCTGATAATCTGACGCCTTCTTTCTCGCTTTGAAATTGCGCCATCATTGCCGGAGCGCTGGCCCCCACCGCAATCAGCAGCAGCATGGCTTTGCTGAGGGAGGATTTATTCATTGTCATCGTCGCTTGAGTGATGCTGTTTCAGTAGGAATTCCTGTCGCTTGTAGTACCAATTCACGGCAAATGTTCCGACTGTGCAGATAATACCTACGATGATTGCCCAATCAGATAGAGACATGCCGCCAATCAGTATCACCCCTGTGCTTGTTCCGTAGGCTGCTGCTGACGTTGTACTCATGGGCGGCCCTGCGTAATCGTGATCACATCCATCTTTCCGCAAGCGCCTTTTTCACGGCACTCATGTGATGGCGGAATGGGGTGTAACCCTGGTTTGTCGTAAAAGACGATCCCGGCTTGTTCGAACTGGCGTTTAACCTCTTCGTTAACGGCATGTTCTAAGTCTGCCTTCTTAACCGTACCTACTAGCTGTTTGTAAACGCAGGCGACGCTGACGGTATGCTTAATTTGAGTCATGGTAACTCCTTGGTCAGCCAGATCCCGCCGCGCATTGGGTCAATTCTTACGACCAGTCTTTCAGGTGGATCGAACAGTTCAACGATCCGGCATGGTTCGGCATAATGAATGTAGTTTTTAATTCCATTGGAATAGAGATAGTCACAGGCTTGTCTGAGTGCGTCGTCATACTGCTGATTTCGCAGGAGCTGCCTATCAACCTGTATGAACATACAGCACCACACTTTTAAGATCAGATAGCAGCGATCACCACCACAGTGAACACAATGCGATCAGACACAAATTGAGGATTTGCCAAGGTCGGCGTTGTTTGCTGATATCTGAAATTGGAGCGAGATATGGGAATCGAACCCATGCATAACGCTTGGAAGGCGCCAGTTCTGCCACTGAATTAATCTCGCATGAATTAGCGCCCCGTCCACATCGAGAAACAATGTCGATCCGAGGACTTTAGCGTCACGTTAACGCTTTCATTTGTAAAATTGGTGCTGTCGGTAAGAATCGAACTCACAACCAACTGATTACAGGTCAGCTGCTCTCCATATTGAGCTACGACAGCGGAACTAATGGAGATGTTATTTTAATGGCAAAATAGCAATCTTCATCTGGATACATAACTGAATGAATAAACCCTTCAATGTAGCTTGCAACATCAATAGTCCAATTAAGCCAAGAAATTTTGCATTCCATTACAGGGCCGATTGCATCCAGATCTCCAATGTAGCAAGGTATTCCGTAATAGCTTGCGTTATGAGTAAAACCATTTTTAATGGCTTCACTATTTGTTGTGTAACCAAGCATAGAAACCTCGATATCCTTTGATGTGTTGGTTTTCCATTACGAAACACCCCAGTCTTCTTCTTGCAATGCAGACTCCGGAAATAAAAATGCCCGCATTAAGCGGGCCGTAGTTCGGATTTACTAGGGAAACACTCCCGTTGTTACCGAAATTGAATTCATATGATCGGACAATTCTGCCGCTTGCCGTTGCGTCACATTTTATTGGTTATTTACAACAGCCGCATCCATCGACTGGCCTGAATACTCGCAGTAACATCAGGTCTTGAGCGCAAACTTCGCGATGCTTGTCAGCGTTGCTGGTTCACTTCCGTCTGTTCCGGCAGCCAAGATTGGATCACCTCACTTCACGCCACAGAAACGAAAAAGCCCCGCACGAAGCAAGGCTTAATTATCTTTAAATGATTTAGGCGCAGCTAGCACCATTAACACAAATAATAGCACTGCGGGCGTTGCGGTCAATAGGTAAAATCAGTGGTTATTGATTGTTTTGTGATTTACATCACGCAAATAATATATTATCGACTGGATATTGCGCCAATTTGTATGGCGGCGATACGAATATCATTTGCACCGCTCCAGTAGTTCGCCTAATTGCTTAACTTCATCTAAATCTTCAGGTGTCGCCCAGTAATCTTTCAGATAGTCGAATCTTTCCTGTATGTATTTCACCATATCATCATGCAGGTTGATTCGCTTCACCTGATCCTCTGCAAACCGATAGTCAACATCATAGGCAATCACATTATTATCGCTATCAATGATTTGGTCATTTCTATGATCATAGGTTACTGGTGTTTTAATCACTCTACTTCACCTCAATTCCTGCAGATCGAATGGCCTTTTTACAATCATCTATTGCCTCGTTGTAACCATCCGACTCTTCATCATCAAAAGTTGATTTTAATGGCAACTCAATAATCAGATAGGCGCGGGATGCTTGCCATGCATCCCAAGCAGCTTGAACGCTGTGATCTTGGTATCCGTATTCATCATGTTTAAGCATGTCAATAAATCCGACTGACGATGCCCACCTTTCAAACTCTTCTCTAATCTTATCCATGTCTACACCCTACCCGTGGTTTTATGCCTCAAATATAACATCTTTCAGTAGCATACCTGCCAGATAAGCTTCGCCATTTTGCTGCATCTGGCGTACCCAGGTTTCAGACTTGTTGGCACCGGTGGCGATGGTTTTCTGACTGTAGTTTTTGACGTAGTAATGGAAGATAACCAGATAGGCATATGGGTCATATACTTTCAGGCTGCATACTGCCTTGTCGATAACCATCCCCATCTCATCACCGCATGGAGTGATGCCGTCGTCATCCATCGGAGCGCCTTTGATACCAGCGGAATGCTTCGGATATTCGGTCCCAAACCTGCAGCAGGCCCATCGCCCCCACTGTTTCAGCACTTCGCGGATCCCGGTTTGGCGAGTCATCGCGCCAAGTTCGGCAAATGTTTGGTTGCTTTCCTGAGCTTGTTTTTCTTCAACTTCGATATAGTCGGTCATGCTGTAAACCTCGCCGTTTTCTTCAGTTCACTCAATTTCAGTCGGTATTTTGCTGTGATTTCTGTAAATTCTTCCCGCGTCCAATGTTTAACTTCATGATTGTTTTCTAGCTCCACGACAGCAGCCTCGCCGTACAATTTCACAAGATTGATCCGGTATGGCGTAAGGTTTCCTGACTTCGCCTTATTGCATTCTTCGCACTGGAGGTGCACGTTAATTTCCAAAAACATGATCGCGCTGTTAACGCCTGCTGGCTTGAAGTGCCCAGCCTGCCATTGTCTGGTTGTTGTTGTACCGCAGGTGAAGCATTTTGGCTGCTCTCCTCGTTCCAAAAACTCGCAGATCAATGAAATTCGCCTCCAGTCCTGAAATGCACGTTTTGCTCTTTTGCGATGCCAAACAATACTTCTCAGTTCAACCTTTCTTTCTTGATGCGCCTTTCTCGCTTCCTTCTCTTTTTCCTGCTGAACCCGTCTTGATTTAGCTGCCTGACGTTCTGCTGTCTTGCGTGACTTCTCGTTGGCAAACTGGATCGCATGGTCAAAGCTGGCAAATCGGCCAGCGGGAGTGATTACCATTAATTCCTTGTCAAACCACTCGCCGCATCCGCAGTGACATTTGCACTTCATAGGATTTCCAGCATTACGGCGAAAACGACGATTAGAGCGATTAATGAGATCATTTTTTTCCTCTTGGACTAAGCCAGTCGCAGATACTTAAATCGGTAATGACGGTCAGCAGATAAATCCAGCCAGTCACATCAATTCCGTGTGTCTTTGCGTACAGGTAAACCATTCCAGTAATCATGCTTTCCACAGGCGATATTCAGCCTCGCCGCCTCCAAATGTGCGCACCATGTGCCATCCGTATTTTTTGACTTCAGATAGCGCGTTTGTGATTTGATCGCGTGTCAGTTCATGACCGTTCATCAGATTGATGGCGCGGCTAATTGCTGGAATGGTTCTGGCTTTCTGGTCGCACATCACGGCAACTACGGCTTCGATAATGGCCTTGCTATCAAGCGTCGTAAATTCCAGTTCTTCTTTCAGGTGTTCACGATATGCGTTCATTTGTGGGACCTCCGTGCTTTACGTGCTGCACGTTTTGCTTTGGCAATACCAGTGATGCGGGAGTGATTAACTTTTACTGGCTCTTTGCAGATAGACACCATGAGCTGCTGAATGTCAGCGGGCAGGCCAAATGAGGCAATAACGGAAGCTATATTCATTTCGATTCTCCATTCAATTGATCGGCGACTAACTTCGCGTATCCGGCGATATCAACCCACGAATCAGCGTAGTCAGGGTTTCCATTCAGAATCCGTCCGCATTTGTGCAAGATCATGTCCATTGCTTCGCGCTGGTTAGGCTTCATGCGTTCCCATGCTGGTGAATTTCTAGCCTGTTCTTTCATTCCCTGCATGATTTTTGCGCCGTCTTCAAAGCGTCCGTAATTGCTACCGCGATCAGTGATAACGTGGTTGATGTCGCTCATCCTTTCTGGCTCCTGTATCGGTTCAATTCGTTACGGAAAAACTGTTGATGTTCTTCAGGGACACTGGCGATCTGCTGGCTTATGTCTGAGTGTGACTTTTCACCTTTGCGCAGCTGGTGAATGGCATGGGAGGCCTGCTTGCTAAGTTCAGTCTCGATACGTTCCTGCTGTGTCTTTTTGGCAAGGTTGAATGATGTCATGCGGCATACCCCATCAGTTGGTTAACTGTGTTTTCTGCCTCTTGTTCAGTTTTGAATGTGCGACTTAGAATGTGCGTCCACAGCACGCTAAATACCGACTTATACAGATCGCCAAACGTGGTCTCATCCATTCTGGAAAACTTGATAGACATTGGTTCTTTCACAATCACACCGCTTGGCATAACCATTTCAGTGAAGTAGCCAGCCTCGACAGTTGCCCATC
>JADHEE010000151.1_pt1 | contig 39983 bp, 34 predicted proteins | sample 8952401 | NCBI WGS metagenome assembly JADHEE01 (sample SAMN16124438, study PRJNA663242) | bioreactor sludge metagenome | isolation source: sludge (ammonium) | place: India:Bengaluru | collected 2019-02-28 | reverse complement strand
TTGCCCGCGAAGCAGGCGACGCGGTGTCTGGCACCGGCTGCGCCGGTGTTCGCGGACACGCCCGCTCCCACAGGAATCGCGCAGGCTTCAAGTGCTGTGCAGTGCTTGTAGGGGCAACTGTCTTTCCAAAATTTGAAAAGCCTGCGCGATTCATTGTGGGAGCGGGCTTGCCCGCGAAGCAGGCGACGCGGTGTCTGGCACCGGCTGCGCCGGTGTTCGCGGGCACGCCCGCTCCCACAGGAACCGTGTGATCTTCGAGTCCAACGGTGGACTGCGCCTAGCTCAAGCGCCTCAGGTCATCATCGCGCTGTTGAACCAGTCGATCACGTTGCTGCAGCAACTCCCTAAGAAGCGCACGCTCCGGACTGATCCGCAGGGTGGGCTGATCTGGACTGACTTCAGCGTAATGGGCCAACGCTTGGGCATCGATAGCATCGGTTTTGGCTTTGATGCCGATGGCCCCTGCGAACGCTCGGGCTCGCTCTCAGGTCAATCTTCGCTGATGGTGATGCTCGGCATCGCCGGCGCCGCAGCTTCCTGCAGCACGATCCGCGCCCCTACCTGGCGCGCCAGCTCCTGATAGACCATGGCAATCTGGCTTTCCGGCTCGGCAATGGCGGTCGGCTTGCCGTTGTCGGCCTGCTCGCGGATGACCATCGACAGTGGCAGCGAGGCCAGCAGATCGACGCCATACTGGCTGGCCAGTTTCTCGCCACCGCCTTCGCCGAACAGGTGCTCGGCATGGCCGCAGTTGGAACAGATGTGCACGGCCATGTTCTCGACCACGCCCAGTACCGGGATGTTGACCTTACGGAACATTTCCACACCCTTGCGGGCATCGAGCAAGGCCAGGTCCTGTGGTGTGGTAACGATCACCGACCCGGCCACCGGCACCTTCTGGGCCAGGGTCAGCTGGATGTCACCGGTGCCCGGGGGCATGTCGATCACCAGGTAGTCCAGGTCGTCCCACGCGGTCTGGGTCACCAACTGCAGCAGCGCACCCGAGACCATCGGGCCACGCCAGACCATCGGCGTGTTGTCGTCGGTCAGGAACGCCATGGACATCACTTCCACGCCATGCGCCTTGATCGGCACAAACCACTTCTGTTCGCGAATCTGCGGGCGGGTGCCTTCGGCGATACCGAACATAACGCCCTGGCTGGGGCCATAGATGTCGGCATCCAGAATACCCACCCGGGCACCCTCGCGGGCCAGCGCCAGGGCCAGGTTGGCGGCGGTGGTCGACTTGCCCACGCCGCCCTTGCCCGAGGCCACGGCGATGATGTTCTTGACGTTGGCCATGGCCGGCACCTGGGCCTGGGCCTTGTGCGCGGCAACCACGCAGTCGATCGACACCTGGGCGCCGCTGACGCCCTCGAGGTTGCCGATGGCGGTCTGCAGCACCTGGGCCCAGCCGTTCTTGAACAGCCCGGCGGCATAGCCCAACTGCAACTGCACGCTGACCTGCCCGCCCTGGATATCGATGGCGCGCACGCAGCCGGCGCTGACCGGGTCCTGGTTCAGGTAGGGGTCGGTGTACTGGCGAAGCACGCCTTCGATGGCGGCACGGGTGACGGCACTCATGGAGACTCCCATTGGCAAACTGAATGTAAAACAGGCGCCTATCCTAACCCGTCAATCATCAGCAGATGCGCTTGCGGGGTGAAATATCTTCGCCAGCCCTTTATAGTGGCCGATCATCCTCATTTTTACCCCGAGCCAGATAAGTAGCCGAGCCACCATGTCCGAGCCACGCCAGATTCTCGTCACCAGCGCCCTGCCCTATGCCAATGGATCGATCCACCTTGGCCATATGCTGGAGTACATCCAGACGGATATGTGGGTACGCTTCCAGAAGCTGCGCGGGAACCAGTGCATTTACGTCTGCGCCGACGACGCTCACGGCTCGGCCATCATGCTGCGCGCGGAAAAGGAAGGCATCACCCCGGAACAACTGATTGCCAACGTCCAGGCCGAACACAGCAGCGACTTCGCCGACTTCCTGGTGGACTTCGACAACTTCCACTCCACCCACAGCGAAGAAAACCGTGAGCTGTCGAGCCTCATCTACACACGCCTGCGTGAGGCCGGGCACATTGCCACCCGTTCGGTGACCCAGTACTTCGACCCGGAAAAGGGCATGTTCCTGGCCGACCGCTTCATCAAGGGCACCTGCCCGAAGTGCGCGGCCGAAGACCAGTACGGCGACAACTGCGAGAAATGCGGCGCCACCTACGCACCGACCGAACTGAAGAACCCCAAGTCGGCCATTTCCGGGGCCACCCCGGTATTGCGCGATTCGCAGCACTTTTTCTTCAAGCTGCCCGACTTCCAGGCCATGCTGCAACAGTGGACCCGCAGCGGCACGCTGCAGGACGCAGTCGCCAACAAGCTGGCCGAATGGCTGGACTCCGGCCTGCAGGAATGGGACATCTCCCGTGACGCGCCGTACTTCGGTTTCGAAATTCCGGGTGAGCCGGGCAAATACTTCTATGTCTGGCTCGATGCGCCTATCGGCTACATGGCCAGCTTCAAGAACCTTTGCGCGCGCCGCCCGGAACTGGACTTCGATGCGTTCTGGCGCGAGGGCTCCAAAGCCGAGCTGTACCATTTCATCGGCAAGGACATCGTCAACTTCCACGCCCTGTTCTGGCCAGCCATGCTCGAAGGCGCGGGCTTCCGCAAGCCGACCGCCGTCAACGTGCACGGTTACCTGACCGTCAACGGCGCCAAGATGTCAAAGTCGCGGGGTACGTTCATCAAGGCCCGTACCTACCTCGACCACCTGCAGCCAGAGTACCTGCGCTATTACTACGCCGCCAAGCTGGGCCGCGGCGTCGACGACCTCGACCTGAACCTGGAAGACTTCGTGCAGAAGGTCAACTCTGACCTGGTTGGCAAGGTGGTCAACATCGCCAGCCGCTGTGCCGGCTTCATCCACAAGGGTAACCAGGGCGTGATGGTTAGCGGTGATGCCGCGCCTGAACTGACCGAAGCCTTCCTGGCTGCCGCCCCGTCCATTGCCGAGGCCTACGAAGGCCGCGATTTCGGCCGCGCCATGCGCGAAATCATGGCGCTGGCCGACCGTGCCAATGCCTGGATTGCCGACAAAGCGCCGTGGTCCCTGGCCAAGCAGGAGGGCAAGCAGGACGAAGTGCAGGCGATCTGCGCCCAGGGCATCAACCTGTTCCGCCAGTTGGTGATTTTCCTCAAGCCGGTACTGCCGCTGCTGGCTGCCGACGCCGAGGCCTTCCTCAACGTGGCCCCGCTGACCTGGAACGACCACCTGTCGCGTCTGGAAAACCACACGCTGAACCCGTTCAAGGCACTGATGAGCCGTATCGAGCTGGCCAAGGTCGAAGCCATGGTCGCCGCCAGCAAGGAAGACCTGCTGGCCGCCGAACCCAAGGCCCCGGCAGGCAACGGCGAGCTGGCCAAGGACCCGCTGTCGGCAGAAATCGAGTTCGACACCTTTGCCGCTGTGGACCTGCGTGTGGCACTGATCGTCAAGGCCGAAGCCGTGGCGGGTGCTGACAAGCTGCTGCAGCTGACCCTGGACATCGGGGACGAACGCCGCAATGTGTTCTCCGGCATCAAGTCGGCGTACCCGGACCCGTCCAAGCTCGAAGGCCGCCTGACCATGATGGTCGCCAACCTGAAACCGCGGAAAATGCGCTTTGGCGTGTCCGAGGGGATGGTCATGGCGGCAGGCCCTGGTGGTGAAGAAATCTACCTGCTGAGCCCGGACAGCGGCGCCAAGCCAGGCCAGCGCATCAAGTAATTGACCGTGGGGGCTGCCTGGCAGCCCCGTTGGCTTCTGCGGCGGGCCAGGGCAATCCCGGCCTGTGCGCGCCATCAAGGAAAGCTCTGTTTCATGAACGCCGCCAAACGCCTGGAGATTTTTCGCAGGCTGCATGAAGACAACCCTGACCCGAAAACCGAACTGGCCTACACCACGCCATTTGAATTGCTGGTGGCAGTGACACTGTCCGCGCAATCGACCGACGTCGGCGTCAACAAGGCTACGGCGCGCCTGTTCCCCGTCGCCAACACCCCCGAGGCCATCTATGCCCTGGGCGTCGAAGGCCTCAGCGAATACATAAAGACCATTGGGCTGTACAACAGCAAGGCCAAGAACGTCATCGAAGCCTGCCGCTTACTGATCGAGCGTCACGGTAGCCAGGTACCCCAAACCCGTGAAGCGCTGGAGGCACTGCCAGGTGTCGGCCGCAAGACGGCGAATGTGGTGCTGAACACGGCGTTCCGCCAGCCGACCATGGCCGTCGATACGCATATTTTCAGGGTCAGCAATCGCACGGGCATAGCGCCGGGCAAGACTGTGCTGGAAGTGGAAAAGAAACTGGTCAAGTTCGTACCCAAGGACTACCTGCTGGACGCCCACCACTGGCTGATTCTCCATGGCCGCTATGTTTGCCAGGCACGCAAGCCAAGGTGCGGCAGCTGCAGGATCGAAGACCTGTGCGAGTACAAGCACAAAACTTCTGACGATTGAGCGGATAGCTGAAAACCACTGCAGGCGATTGAAAAAATCTTTTTTACCAGCGCCTGCTTTCTGGTTATAAGGTCGGCCAACGGCCCCTTGGCTTGGAGCGACTCATGAGTACCGATAAAGACGACCTGTCGATCGAAGATGATTTTGTTGCCGTAGAAGATGACGCGGAGCCCCCGGTGGAATCTGCAAAAACCAACCTCAGCAAACGCCGCACCATCGACAACTTGCTCGAAGAACGGCGCCTGCAGAAACAACTGGCCGATTTCGATTACGACCTGTAGCCCCACCTTGGCAAAGCCTCCTGCCCGGAGGCTTCATGGCCTGTGCTCAGCTCAGGCCTTGCCGTTGCGCCAACTCGATCAGGTCTACCAGCGACCGTGCATTGAGCTTGAGTAGCAGGCGTGACTTGTAGGTACTGACCGTCTTGTTGCTCAGGTACATGCTGTCGGCAATTTCCTTGTTCGAACGGCCGCGCGCCAACTGTTGCAACACGGTCATTTCCCGGGCCGAGAGGCGGTTGACCATGTCCACCTCGCTGCCCGTGCCCCTGCCCCGGGCCGCGTGCAGGGCCTGGTTGGGGAAGTAGCTGTAGCCCGAGAGCACCGCCTTGATTGCGCTCAACAGCTCGGTAAGTTCCTGTTGCTTGCATACATAACCCGCCGCCCCCGCCTGCATACAGCGCATCGAAAAATTGCCGGGTGCCTGCGACGTCAGTACCAGCACCTTGCTGCCTGGGCTGAAGCTGGCCATGCGGGCAATCACCTCCAGGCCATCCAGCTTCGGTATACCGATATCCAGCACCACGATGTCCGGCAGGTGTTGCCGCGTCAGCTGCAATGCAGCCACCCCATTGTCGGTCTCCCCCACGACGTCATACCCATGCCGCTCCATCAGCATGCGCACGGCAAGGCGTATGACCGGATGATCATCAACGATAAGCACTTTATTCATGCGACATCCATTCATTCACTGTTGTGGCTTTGGCACGCCAAGATAACTGACAGAACGACCGATGGCGCGGCGATTTGCCGACGAAACTCATGTGCAGACAAAACCTACAATAGTTGCGGAAACTTCCTACACATCGCGACTATGGTTGTAACAAACAAATTCCTTATTACCGATTACAGGCGTGTACCCGGTGGCCAGTTGCACTTTGAGCACAGACTGTCAGGTGCTGAAACACCCCTGCCCGACTTCGGGGTGAAGCGTGGATCAGGGACTTAGCCCGTTGTCGCGCACCGGGAAGCAGTCCAGTCTTTAGTTGCCCGGCGCAGTAGGGCAAAGATGGGCAAAACCGCTGGAGGCAGCCACCATGAGCCAAGCACAACCTGTCGCCCCGCTGACGATCATTGCCATCTTCGCCGGGATCATCGAAGCCTCCGCCCTGGCCACACTGCCCTTTCTCAGCGAGTCCAGCCAGAAGCTCTATACCTGGTTCCTGGTGGGCTTTCCGTTCTTCCTGACCGCGCTGTTTTTCCTGACACTCAACTTCAACTACAAGTCGTTCTACAGCCCGTTACCCAACAAGGCAGCACCGGACAGCGCGCCCCCACCCAGCAGTGAAGCCCTCGCTGCCATGCCGCAGGAGGGGTTGCCAGGCGAGCCCGTCACCTTCATGTTTTCTGGCCCGGATGCCTGTCGCCTGATGGAACAGCAACTGTTGCAAGCGCTTGCGCAACCACCAACGCCGCCCCGCACCTGGCGCTTTTGCAATGTGGATAAAGGCCAATGCGCACAATTGTCCATCAGCCCACTGGGCAGTGAGGCCGCGAACCCATGCAACTGAAACTCTTCATTTCGAGCAGGCACAAAAAACCCGGCCGCAGCCTAATGCCAGTCAGTTAAGTAATTTGGGGCCGCTTCGCGACCCTTCGCGGGCACGCCCGCTCCTACAGGGGATAGCGCATCTCTTGCGTTCAGCGCCTGTGGGAGCGGGCGTGCCCGCGAAGGGCTGCAAAGCAGCCCCAGTAACGCTTAACCGACAGGCATTAGGCCGCAGCCGGGTTCTTTCATGGCACAGGCCAGCAATCAGAGCAGCGAACGGCCCTTGTTGGCGGCAATGCGCATACGCAAGGCGTTGAGCTTGATGAAGCCAGCAGCGTCGGCCTGGTTGTAGGCGCCGCCATCTTCTTCGAAGGTGGCGATGTTGGCATCGAACAGCGAATCATCCGATTTACGGCCAACCACGGTGACATTGCCTTTGTACAGCTTCAGCCGCACCACACCGTTCACGTTGACCTGCGAAGCGTCGATCATCTGCTGCAGCATCACGCGCTCCGGGCTCCACCAGTAACCGGTGTAGATCAGGCTGGCGTACTTGGGCATCAACTCGTCTTTGAGGTGAGCAACTTCACGGTCCAGGGTGATCGACTCGATGGCACGGTGGGCCTTGAGCATGATGGTGCCACCAGGCGTCTCGTAGCAGCCACGCGACTTCATACCGACATAACGGTTTTCGACGATGTCGAGGCGGCCGATGCCGTTGGCACCGCCGATGCGGTTCAGGTCGGCCAGAACGGTTGCCGGGGTTTTCTCGACACCGTCAATGGCAACGATGTCGCCGTTGCGGTAGGTGAGTTCGATGTAGGTGGCCTGGTCCGGGGCGTTCTCAGGCGAGACACTCCAGCGCCACATGTCCTCTTCGTGCTCGGTCCAGGTGTCTTCCAGGACACCGCCTTCGTAGGAGATGTGCAGCAGGTTGGCGTCCATCGAGTACGGCGACTTCTTCTTGCCGTGGCGCTCGATCGGGATACCGTGCTTTTCGGCGTAGTCCATCAGCTTTTCGCGGGACAGCAGGTCCCACTCACGCCATGGGGCGATGACCTTGACGCCAGGCTTGAGCGCGTAGGCACCCAGCTCGAAACGCACCTGGTCGTTGCCCTTGCCGGTAGCGCCATGGGAAATGGCGTCTGCGCCGGTTTCGTTGGCGATTTCGATGAGGCGCTTGGCGATCAGCGGGCGGGCGATGGAAGTACCCAGCAGGTACTCACCTTCGTAGACGGTGTTGGCGCGGAACATCGGGAACACGAAATCACGCACGAATTCTTCGCGCAGGTCGTCGATGTAGATCTCTTTAACACCCATTGCCTGAGCCTTGGCGCGGGCCGGTTCGACCTCTTCGCCCTGACCCAGGTCAGCGGTGAAAGTCACCACTTCGCAGTTGTAGGTATCCTGCAGCCACTTGAGAATCACCGAAGTATCAAGGCCGCCGGAATACGCCAGTACGACCTTTTTTACGTCCGCCATGCCATCACTCCACGGGGTTGTACGGAAAAGGACCGATTCTAACGGCGTTAACGATAAATTTACAGTGGCGCGACAGCTTCTGACGACAAAGCGACAAGAACTTTCACAGGGGCGACGGACGGTAGTGAGGCAGGCAAGTCAAGGGCCTGCGGTGCACGCGACTGTCCAACCTCAAGGTTGCCTGGCCGGCGCAGCAGCAGCAGGGGGGGCTTGCTCGGTCGGTTTCTCCACCGGTTTTTCAGGCACCACCACCCGGTCCAGCTCGATGTTCACTCGCCGATTCCGCGCCCGGTTCGCCGCCGTGTTGTTCTTGGCCACCGGGTAGCGCTCGCCGTGGAAGCGTACGGTGATCTGCTCATCCTTGACGCCATGAGCCTTGAAGTAGTCCGCCACCGCCAGCGCTCGGCGGCGTGACAGGTCGCGGTTGGTCAGGCGATTACCGCTGTTGTCGGAGTGACCGTTGAGCTCGACATGGTTCACCGAAGGGTCGGCCTTCATGTATTCGAGAATCACATCCAGCCTGGCCTTGGCCGCGTCATCCAGTTCGATGCCCCCGCCCGGGAAACCGACCTGGGTCTGGCGCACCTGGTCGTAGTTCATGGGCAGCAGCTTGGCGGCACACACCTGGTAATCGCTGTAGGCCTTGGCAAAGCTCACCGGCAGTACCCGCACCTCCATGGGCCGGCCAGCTTCGCCCGCAAAGCTGCGCACCACCGTGCTGCGCCCGTCGAGCAAGCCATTGATCAGGCGGCTGGCCTGGCCTTGCGAAGAACTGAACAACACGCCGGTACGGGCCATGCGCACGCTACCCAGGTTGATATCACCACGACCGGGTTGCCACGGCGCCGCCGCCGCCAGCAGGCTGGCAGTGCCGGCCCCCAGTATGTTGCTAGCCGAGCGCAACTGGAACACTGCCTGCTCGCCCGCCCGGCGTACGAACTCACCACTGCCAAAGCCATCGATCGGCTGGATTAGCCGGCACTCGAACGGGTCACCCTCGACCTTCCAGGCAATGTTCTCCATGCGCGTCTGAAAAGTCAGCGCGGCAGCCGGCAGGCTGGCGAACAGGGTCAACAGGGTCAGGTAACGCTGGCGCACGGGCGGCTCCACAATTTCAACGGCTTACCTGCAGGCTATCGGACGCCAACCGGAAAACTTGATAGCCGTGCTCGGCCCAGGGTTTTCCGGTAGCATTGGGGCTTGAGTTCGACCCGCCTGGAATCCCCAATGTCCGATCGCCTGACCCTCCTGCGCCCCGACGACTGGCACATCCATCTGCGTGATGGTGCCGTCCTGCCCCACACCGTTGGCGATGTGGCGCGTACTTTCGCCCGCGCCATCATCATGCCCAACCTGGTTCCGCCGGTGCGCAACGCCGCCGAGGCCGGTGCCTACCGTGAACGCATCCTCGCTGCCCGCCCGGCAGGCAGCCGCTTCGAGCCGCTGATGGTCCTGTACCTCACCGACCGTACCAGCCCCGAAGATGTGCGTGCCGCCAAGGCCAGCGGTATCGTGTATGCCGCCAAGCTGTACCCGGCGGGCGCCACCACCAATTCCGACTCGGGCGTGACCAGCATCGACAATATCTTCCCGGCCATCGAGGCATTGGCGGAGGTCGGCATGCCGCTGCTGGTGCACGGCGAAGTGACCCGCAGCGAAATCGACGTGTTCGACCGCGAGAAGCGCTTCATCGACGAGCACATGCGCCGCCTGGTCGAGCGCTTCCCGGCCTTGAAAGTGGTGTTCGAACACATTACCACCAGCGATGCCGCGCAGTTCGTCACCGAGGCACCGGCCAATGTTGGCGCGACCATCACCGCGCAACACCTGCTGTACAACCGCAACCACATGCTGGTCGGTGGCATTCGCCCGCACTTCTACTGCCTGCCGATCCTCAAGCGCAACACCCACCAGGTGGCCCTGCTGGATGCAGCCACCAGCGGCAACCCGAAGTTCTTCCTCGGTACCGACTCGGCCCCGCACGCCCGTCACGCCAAGGAAGCGGCCTGCGGCTGCGCCGGCTGCTACACCGCCTACGCGGCTATCGAGCTGTACGCCGAAGCGTTCGAGCAACGCAACGCGCTGGACAAGCTGGAAGGTTTCGCCAGCCTGCACGGCCCAGCTTTCTATGGCCTGCCGGCGAATACCGACACCATCACCCTGGTCCGCGAAGAATGGACCGCCCCGCAGAGCCTGCCATTCGGCGAGCAAACCGTGGTGCCGCTGCGCGCTGGCGAGAAATTGCGCTGGCGCCTGCTGGAGGAAAACGCGTGAGCGAAGACCTCTACGAAGACGACCTGGAAAGCCAAGGCAACAGCGGGTCGCGCCATCCAATGGCCGAGCGCTTCCGCGGTTACCTGCCGGTTGTAGTGGACGTGGAAACGGGCGGCTTCAACAGCGCCACCGATGCCTTGCTGGAAATTGCTGCAGTGACCATCGGCATGGACGAGAAAGGCTTCCTGTTCCCCGAGCACACGTACTTCCACCGGGTGGAGCCGTTTGAAGGCGCGAACATCGAGGCGGCCGCGCTGGAGTTCACCGGCATCAAGCTCGACCACCCGCTGCGCATGGCTGTAAGCGAGGAAACCGCGCTGACCGATATTTTCCGCGGTGTGCGCAAGGCCCTGAAGGCCAATGGCTGCAAGCGGGCGATTCTGGTCGGCCATAACAGCAGCTTCGACCTCGGTTTCCTCAATGCGGCCGTGGCGCGCAATGACGTGAAGCGTAACCCGTTCCACCCGTTTTCCAGCTTCGACACGGCCACCCTGGCCGGCCTGGCCTATGGCCAGACCGTACTGGCGCGGGCTTGCCAAAGCGCCGACATCGACTTCGATGGGCGTGAAGCGCACTCGGCGCGGTACGACACCGAGAAAACGGCGGAGCTGTTCTGCGGCATCGTCAACCGCTGGAAGGACCTGGGCGGCTGGCGCGACTTCAACGATTGACCTGTGGGCCGCCTGGCGGCCCTTTCGCAACACAAGCCCGCAGCCACCACCCAGGCACAAAAAAACCGGCCACCAGGGCCGGTTTTTCATGCGCGCCGCAATTACAGCTTGCCGGCGTTCTCGCTCAGGTAGGCGGCTACGCCTTCTGGCGAAGCGTTCATGCCTTTGTCGCCTTTTTTCCAGTTGGCCGGGCAGACTTCGCCGTGCTCTTCGTGGAATTGCAGGGCGTCGACCAGGCGCAGCAGTTCGTCCATGTTACGGCCCAGTGGCAGGTCGTTGACGATCTGCGAACGAACAACACCGTTGGTGTCGATCAGGAAGGCACCACGGAAGGCCACGCCACCTTCGGACTCAACGTCGTAGGCTTTGCAGATTTCGTGGGTCATGTCGGCAGCCAGGGTGTACTTCACCTGGCCGATGCCGCCGTTGTTGACCGGGGTGTTGCGCCAGGCGTTGTGAGTGAAGTGCGAGTCGATGGACACGCCGATCACTTCTACGTTGCGCGCCTGGAAATCAGGGATGCGGTGGTCCAGGGCGATCAGCTCGGACGGGCAGACGAAGGTGAAGTCCAGCGGGTAGAAGAACACCAGGCCGTACTTGCCCTTGATGGCCGAAGCCAGGTTGAAGCTGTCGACGATCTCGCCGTTGCCCAGCACGGCCGGTACGGTGAAATCGGGGGCTTTCTTACCAACGAGTACGCTCATTGTAATCTCCTGATGAGGATGTAGAACCGTTTGCCGGGCCAGACGGGCCTGCCCGACATCCAACAAAGGGGACCATCATACACGGCTTCTGATGACAGGCCGAATCCAACGAGCAGGCAACCGCCGGTCGCTCAAGCACAGGCCTTGCAGAAAGTGCTTTGACAAGCATTCTCATTAACATTAAGCTCCAACCCATCGACTCAAACAGCGATGGTCAGCCCTTATGTATGTGTGTCTTTGTGTCGGCGTTACTGACGGACAGATCCGCGACGCGATCTATGAAGGATGCTGCAGTTACAAGGATGTGCGAGCCGCGACCAATGTCGCCAGCCAGTGTGGCAAATGTGCCTGCCTGGCCAAGCAAGTAGTCCGCGAGACCCTGACCGAGTTGCAGGTCAGCCAGGCCGCCCTACCCTACCCGGTAGAATTCACCACCGCCTGAAACCAGAATTTCCAAGAACCGGACCTAGTGTCCGGTTTTTTTATGCCTACATATCAATAAGTTAGGGCAACAACGCGGTTCACAAACATTCTTATTCCTATTAATTTTCATTTATTATTCAATCACTTAGGTTTGACACACTTGCGCATCGGGCTCAAACTTCCTGCTATTGGCACACTTCTACAGGGCAGGAACCCAAATGAAAGGCGATGTAAGCGTCATCCAGCATCTCAACAAGATCCTCGGAAACGAGCTGGTCGCGATCAACCAGTATTTCCTGCACGCACGCATGTACGAAGATTGGGGCCTGAACAAACTCGGCAAGCACGAGTACAAGGAATCGATCGACGAGATGAAGCACGCTGACAAGTTGATCAAGCGTATTCTCTTCCTCGAAGGCATCCCTAACGTTCAGGACCTGGGCAAGCTGTTGATCGGCGAGCACACCAAGGAAATGCTCGAGTGCGATCTGAAGCTCGAACACAAGGGCCTGGCCGATCTCAAGGCCGCCATCGCCCACTGCGAAACCGCCGGTGACTTCGGCTCGCGTGACATGCTGGAAGATATCCTCGAGTCCGAGGAAGAACATATCGACTGGCTGGAAACCCAGCTGGGGCTGATCGACAAGATCGGTATCGAAAACTACCTGCAATCGCAGATGGGCGAAGAGTAACCACCCGCTGCATAAAAAAACCCGCGATCAGCGGGTTTTTTCATGCTTGCCGAAATCAGGCTTCGGCAGCTTTGGCCTTGGCGGCGGCGTCCTTGATCAGGGCCTGCAGCTCACCCTTTTCGAACATTTCCAGCATGATGTCGCTACCGCCGACCAGCTCACCGGCCACCCACAGCTGCGGGAAGGTCGGCCAGTTGGCGTACTTTGGCAGGTTGGCGCGGATTTCCGGGTTCTGCAGGATGTCGACGTAGGCGAACTTCTCGCCACAACCCATCACAGCCTGCGATGCCTTGGCCGAGAACCCGCATTGCGGGGCATTCGGCGAACCTTTCATGTAAAGCAGAATGGTGTTGTTGGCAATCTGCTCTTTGATCGTATCGATGATATCCATCTAGCACCTCAGCTGAACTTTCCGACGCGATCGTCGGCACGGTGAGGCATTGTAACGGAAAGCCGAGCAGCATGCTCGGCCTTACCATCGCTCAAGCGGCCTCGACCTGCACAGGGACGCCATTGAGCGCCGCATTGCCCGACACCTGATCACGCAAGCGCTCGTCGGTCAGGTCATTGGCACTCACGCCAGGCTGCGCCTGGGCGACCTGCAGGTGTACGCCCTGCCGGCCATGCCCGAACCCATGGGGCAAGCTGACCACACCGGGCATCATGTCCTCGCAAGCCAGTACCTCGACTTCCAGGGCACCGGTGCGCGAGCGAATCCGCACCCGCTGGCCATCCTGCAGTTGCCGCTGCTGCAGATCGTGGGGGTGCATCAACAACTGGTGCCGGGGCTTGCCTTTGACCAGTCGATGAAAGTTGTGCATCCATGAGTTGTTGCTGCGCACGTGGCGGCGCCCGATCAACAACAATTCGTTCGGCGCTGGCGGTGCTTGCCGAGCCAGCCGCTGCAAATCGTCCAGCAGCACCTGGGGCGCCGCTTCGATCGCCTTGCTGGCAGTGGCCAGGCGAGCCTCGAGGTTGGCGCGCAACGGGCCAAGGTCGAGGCCATGCGGGTGCTCATCGAGCTTGGCCAGGGATAGCTGCCAGGCGGTTGCCTCGCCGTAGCGGCCTTTGCGCAGGGCCAGGTCGATCATCTGTGCGGGCGCCACGGTCGGCTTGATCTCCAGCCCGGCACGCCTGGCATAGGCCTGCGCCAGCCCGACGAAAATTTCCCAGTCATGCAAGGCGCCCTGCGGCTTGGCCAGGATCGCCCGGTTGAAGCGCGTGATGTTGCGCACGGCCAACAGGTTGAATGTGCTGTCGTAGTGATCATTTTCCAACGCCGAGGTCGAGGGCAGGATCAAGTCGGCATGGCGTGTGGTCTCGTTGATGTAGAGGTCGATGCTGAGCATGAACTGCAACCCCTCCAGCGCAGCGTCCAGCTGGCGACCGTTGGGCGTGGACAGCACAGGGTTGCCGGCCACCGTCACCAGGGCATGCACCTGCCCCTCGCCGGGCGTCAGCATTTCTTCGGCGAGGGCCGCCACCGGCAGCTCACCGCCGTATTCGGGCAACCCCGATACCCGGCTCTGCCAGGCATTGAAATGCCCACCCGAGGTGGTTGCGACCAGGTCGACGGCCGGCTCCGTACACAACGCCCCGCCGGCACGGTCGAGGTTGCCGGTCACCAGGTTGATCAGTTGCACCAGCCAATGGCACAGGGTGCCGAAGGTTTGCGTCGACACGCCCATGCGCCCGTAGCACACCGCCTTGTCGGCGGCGGCGAAATCCCGTGCCAACTGCCGGATCTCGGCCGCCTCGATGCCACACAGCGCGCTCATGGCCTCGGCGCTGAGAGGCGCCAGTGCCGCGCGAACCTGCTGCAGACCATTGACCGGCACGTGCGAGCGCCGCGTCAGGCCCTCGTCGAACAGCGTGCTGAGCAGGCCGCACAACAGCGCCGCATCGCCCCCGGGGCGAACGAACAGATGGCGGTCGGCCATGGCCGCCGTTTCGCTGCGCCGCGGGTCCACCACCACCAGGCGCCCACCGCGCGCGCGCAGGGCCTTGAGCCGCTTCTCCACGTCGGGCACCGTCATGATGCTGCCGTTGGAGGCCAGCGGGTTGCCGCCGAGAATCAACATGAAATCGGTATGGTCGATATCCGGGATCGGCAATAGCAAGCCATGCCCGTACATCAGGTGGCTGACCAGGTGCTGCGGCAATTGGTCCACCGATGTGGCAGAGAAACGGTTGCGGGTTTTCAGCAGGCCGAGGAAATAATTGCTGTGGGTCATCAACCCGTAGTTGTGCACGCTGGGATTGCCCTGGTACACGGCCACGGCATTGCGCCCATGGGCCTGCTGGATCGCCCACAGCCTGTCGGCGGCCAGGGTAAACGCTTCATCCCACTCAATCGCCTGCCAGTGCTCCCCTACCCGTTTATGGGGCTGGCGCAAACGATCCGGGTCATTCTGAATATCCTGCAACGCCACCGCCTTGGGGCAGACATGGCCGCGGCTGAACGGGTCGAGGGGGTCGCCCTTGATCGAGCTGATCTGCGCCCGCCCCGCGTCGTCATGGCTGATTTCGATGTTGAGCCCGCAGATCGCTTCGCACAGGTGACACGCACGGTGATGCAGGGTCTTGGTCATGGCCGCCTCTGCCTTGTTGTTGGGTAGTGAACAAGCTGAAACTATGCGCCCCGCACCCTACCCCGGCCAGCGCGCTTCGCCGCGTGAATCCACCGACATCAGTGGCACGATTTGCGACAGCCATTTGCCAAATTGCCAGCAAGCCGTGTACAACCTGCTGTAGCAAATAAAAAACAGCACAGCCCAATGGGTAGAGACACGCCTTGCAACTTCTTTGCAGGCGGGCTGCTGTTTCCCCTCTTGGCTTTAGGCGACATTTACTTATAGTATTGCGCCTTTCCCTTTTTCGTCCGCCCCCGTGCGGCTTACGCCGCAGGTCACTCCCGTTGTCAAAAAAACCATACGGTCGACCTGCATACTGTTGCAGATAAGGTAGTCAATCATGAGCGCTAGGCACTTTCTCTCCCTGCTGGACTTCACCACCGACGAATTGCTCGGGGTGATCCGCCGCGGCATCGAGCTGAAGGACCTGCGCAAGCGAGGCGTGCTGTTCGAGCCGCTGAAAAACCGCGTGCTGGGCATGATTTTCGAGAAGTCCTCGACCCGTACCCGTGTGTCGTTCGAAGCCGGCATGATCCAACTCGGCGGTCAGGCCATCTTCCTGTCGCCGCGCGATACCCAGCTGGGCCGTGGCGAGCCGATTGGCGACAGCGCCATCGTGTTGTCGAGCATGCTCGACGTGGTCATGATCCGCACCCATGCCCACAGCACCCTCACCGAATTCGCCGCCAACTCGCGCGTGCCGGTGATCAACGCGCTGTCCGACGAGTCGCACCCGTGCCAGTTGCTGGCCGACATGCAAACCTTCCTCGAACACCGCGGCACCATTCAAGGCAAGACCGTGGCCTGGATCGGCGACGGCTTCAACATGTGCAACTCCTACATCGAGGCGGCCAGGCAGTTTGACTTCCAGTTGCGTATCGCTTGCCCGGAAGGTTACGAGCCTGACCCACGCTTCATGGCCATTGGCGGTGACCACGTGCAAATCGTGCGCGACCCCAAGCAAGCCGTAAGCGGTGCCCACCTGGTGACCACGGACGTCTGGACTTCCATGGGCCAGGAGGAGGAAACTGCACGGCGCCTGGCGCACTTTGCGCCTTACCAGGTCACCCGCGAACTGCTCGACCTGGCGGCACCCGACGCCCTGTTCATGCACTGCCTGCCTGCCCACCGTGGCGAGGAAATCAGCCATGACCTGCTCGACGACCCTCGGTCCGTCGCTTGGGACCAGGCTGAAAATCGCCTGCATGCACAGAAGGCCCTCCTCGAATTCCTTGTCGAACCGGCTTACCACCACGCATGAGTCAACCCTTACTGCTCAACCTGCGCAACCTCGCCTGCGGCTACGGCGACCAGCGCATCGTCCAGAACCTCAACCTGCACCTGAACGCAGGCGACATCGGTTGCCTGCTGGGTTCATCGGGTTGCGGCAAAACCACCACCCTGCGCGCCATCGCCGGCTTCGAGCCGGTGCACGATGGCGAGATCCAGCTGGCTGGCGAAGTGATTTCCCGAGCCGGTTTCACCCTGGCCCCGGAAAAGCGCCGCATCGGCATGGTGTTTCAGGACTACGCGCTGTTCCCGCACCTGACCGTGGCGCAGAACATAGCCTTCGGCATTGCCAAGCACCCCCGCCAGGCGGCAGTCATCGAAGAAATGCTCGAACTGGTCAAGCTGGCTGGCCTGGGCGGGCGTTACCCGCACGAGCTGTCTGGCGGCCAGCAACAACGGGTCGCGCTGGCCCGTGCGCTGGCTCCCGAGCCCCAGTTGCTACTGCTCGACGAGCCGTTCTCCAACCTCGACGTGGAACTGCGCCGGCGGCTGAGCCATGAGGTGCGTGACATTCTCAAAAGCCGCGGCACCAGTGCGGTTCTGGTCACCCATGACCAGGAGGAAGCGTTTGCCGTCAGCGACCAGGTCGGGGTGTTCAAGGAGGGCCGCCTGGAACAGTGGGACACACCCTACAATCTGTACCACGAGCCACAGACACCGTTCGTTGCCAGCTTCATCGGCCAGGGCTATTTCATTCGTGGCCAGATGGTCAGCCACGAAGCGGTCAGCACCGAACTGGGCGAGTTGCGGGGTAACCGCGCCTACATCATGGCCCCGGGCAGCTCGGTGGATGTGTTGCTACGCCCGGACGATATCGTGCATGCACCAGGCAGCCCCCTGCAGGCCAAAATAGTCGGCAAGAGCTTCCTCGGCGCCTCGACCTTGTACCGCCTGCAGTTGCCGACTGGCAGCCAGCTGGAAGCGATCTTCCCCAGCCATGACGATCAGCAGGTGGGTGACGATGTCGGCATTGCGGTAAAAGCCGACCACCTGGTGCTGTTCCCGGCACCCGGTAGCGTTGCAGCGCAGTTGCCCCCCCTGGAGAACGGGGTTCGTCGCTACAGCTCGGCGACCTGATACAGCGTATTGGGGCTGCAAGGCCGCCCCAACTTCTCAGCCCCTGCCAATGCCGGCAAATTTACCTTGGGTATGCTCGGCCAGCACGGCGGCCGCCAACTCCACCTCCAGCCCTCGCCGTCCGGCACTGACATGTATGGTGGCAAAGTTCTGCGCCGATTCATCAATGAAGGTGCGCAGGCGTTTCTTTTGCCCCAGGGGGCTGATTCCACCCACCAAGTAGCCCGTAGCGCGCTGCGCCGCCGCCGGGTCGGCCATCTCGCACTTCTTCACCCCGGCAGCATGGGCCAGGGCCTTGAGGTCCAGGGTGCCTCCCACTGGCACCACCGCCACCAGCAACTCGCCTTTCTCGCTGCTCGCCAGCAACGTCTTGAATACCTGCTGCGGGTCCAGCCCAAGCTTCTCTGCCGCCTCCAGCCCATAAGACGCCGACTTGGGGTCGTGTTCGTAACTGTGCACGCGATGCTCGGCACGATGCTTCTTCAACAGGTCTAGGGCGGGGGTCATGCAGGGGCTCCGGTCTGGGACGGCTCGGCGGCTACTTTAGGACAATTCCCACATGGCAGCCAGCGCACCGCAAACGCGCAGCTCTGGCACGGGCATCCGAAACCGATTTTAGCGGCCATTTCGTGACTGGTCGTTCACTTTCGACCTTTGACATCAGCGTTTCTTGTCTATATTTTTTCGTTTCTGAATACGTGGTGCACGTTAAAGGTGCACTTCCCTGCTCGGTATCAATGGGGATGGACGCCGAGCTTTGCTGTCGAGCGCCAAGCGCCTCACAACAAAAACAACGAGGTCATACATGACGACTGCTCTACACCAACCCACGCTGTCCAGCCAATGCCTGGCCGAATTTCTCGGCACGGGCTTGCTGATATTCTTCGGCACCGGCTGCGTCGCCGCGCTCAAGGTCGCCGGCGCCAGCTTCGGCCTGTGGGAAATCAGTATCATCTGGGGTGTCGGGGTAAGCATGGCCATCTACCTCAGCGCCGGCATTTCCGGCGCGCACCTGAACCCGGCCGTGAGCATCGCCCTCACCCTGTTCGCCGGTTTCGACAAGCGCAAGCTGCCTTTCTACATGCTGGCCCAGGTGTGCGGCGCATTCTGTGGTGCAGCACTGGTCTACACCTTGTACAGCAACCTGTTCTTCGATTTCGAACAGGCGCACGCCATGCTACGCGGAAGCGAAGCCAGCCTGGAGCTGGCGTCGGTGTTCTCCACCTACCCGCACCCCTCGCTCTCCACCGGCCAGGCTTTTCTGGTCGAAGTGGTGATCACCGCTATTTTGATGGCGGTGATCATGGCCCTGACCGACGACAACAATGGCCTGCCGCGCGGTGCCGTGGCGCCGCTGCTGATCGGCCTGCTGATCGCCGTGATCGGCAGCGCCATGGGCCCGTTGACCGGGTTCGCGATGAACCCGGCCCGTGATTTCGGTCCAAAGCTCATGACATTCCTGGCGGGCTGGGGCGAAATTGCCTTTACAGGTGGGCGAAGCATTCCTTACTTCCTGGTGCCGATCTTCGCGCCGATCGTTGGCGCCTGCGTGGGCGCCGCGGCCTATCGGGGCCTGATCGCCCGCAACTTGCCTGTTGCAACTGCGGCGCACCCTGAGACAAATGACAACCGCCAGGGCGATACTCAAGCCAGTTGATCGCGGCATCACATACAGCCCTGACCCCCTATTCTTGCAAGGCCTACGACCATGACAGACACCCAGGACAAGAACTACATCATCGCCCTGGACCAGGGCACCACCAGTTCGCGAGCGATCATTTTCGATCGTGACGCCAACGTGGTGGGTACCTCCCAGCGCGAGTTCGCCCAGCACTACCCGCAGGCGGGCTGGGTCGAACACGACCCGATGGAGATCTTCGCCACCCAAAGCGCGACCATGGTCGAAGCCTTGGCCCAGGCGGGCATCAGCCATGCGCAGGTTGCCGCGCTGGGCATCACCAACCAGCGCGAGACCACTGTTGTATGGGACAAGGAAACCGGGCGCCCGGTATACAACGCCATCGTCTGGCAGTGCCGCCGCAGCACCGAGATCTGCGCCCAGCTCAAGCGCGATGGCCATGAAGACTACATTCGCGAAACCACGGGCCTGGTCACCGACCCGTACTTTTCCGGCACCAAGCTGAAATGGATCCTCGACAACGTCGAAGGCGCCCGTGAAAGGGCCGAACGTGGCGAATTGCTGTTCGGCACCATCGATACCTGGCTGATCTGGAAATTTTCCGGTGGCAAGGTCCATGTCACCGACTACACCAATGCCTCGCGCACGCTGATGTTCAACATCCACAGCCTGCAGTGGGACGACAAACTGCTGGAGATCCTGGGCATCCCGCGGCAGATGCTGCCTGAGGTGCGGCCGTCGTCGGAAGTGTACGGCCACACCAAGAGCGGCATCGCCATCGCCGGTATCGCCGGTGACCAGCAGTCGGCCCTGTTCGGCCAGATGTGCGTGGCACCGGGCCAGGCCAAGAACACCTACGGCACCGGCTGCTTCCTGCTGATGAACACCGGCAGCCAGGCCGTGAAGTCTTCCCATGGCCTGCTCACCACCATTGCCTGCGGGCCACGGGGCGAAGTGGCCTATGCATTGGAAGGCGCCGTGTTCAATGGCGGCTCCACCGTGCAGTGGCTGCGTGACGAGCTGAAGATCGTCAACGACGCACTGGATACCGAGTACTTCGCCAGCAAGGTCAAGGACAGCAATGGCGTGTACCTGGTGCCGGCGTTTACCGGACTGGGTGCACCGTACTGGGATCCCTATGCCCGTGGCGCGCTGTTTGGCCTGACCCGCGGCGTGAAGGTGGACCACATCATTCGTGCGGCCCTCGAGTCGATTGCCTACCAGACCCGCGACGTGCTCGACGCCATGCAACAGGACTGCGGCCAGCGCCTGTCCGAACTGCGCGTAGACGGTGGCGCAGTGGCCAACAACTTCCTCATGCAGTTCCAGGCAGACATCCTCGGCACCTGCGTGGAACGCCCGAAGATGCGTGAAACCACAGCCCTCGGCGCAGCATACCTGGCGGGCCTGGCCTGTGGCTTCTGGTGCGGCCTGGACGAGTTGCGCGACAAGGCCATCATCGAACGCGAGTTCAGCCCGCAGTTGGATGAAGCGCAGAAAGAAAAGCTGTATGCCGGCTGGAAGAAGGCCGTCGATCGCACCCGCGATTGGGAAGATCACGACGCCTGAGGCACCCTCAGCGATGCCGCGGTCCCGCCATGGGATCGCGGATCGCGGTTCGCAGCCCGGGCCGATGCGTCATAGCCCACTGGCCGTAGTCTCCGTCCTACGGCATCATTGCAGAATTTGTCCGGCAGCCCCAAAGGACCGCCCATGAATCTGCCCCCACGCCAACAACAAATCCTCGAACTGGTGCGAGAGCGCGGTTATGTCAGTATCGAGGAAATGGCGCAGCTGTTCGTCGTGACGCCACAAACCATCCGCCGTGACATCAACCAGTTAGCCGAACTCAACCTGCTGCGCCGCTACCACGGGGGTGCCGCTTACGATTCGAGCGTCGAAAATACCGCCTACGCCATGCGTGCCGACCAGATGCGCGACGAAAAGCAACGCATCGCCGAGGCCGTGGCCAGGCAAATACCCGACCATGCCTCGGTGTTCATCAACATAGGTACCACCACCGAATCCATCGCCCGGGCCCTGCTCAATCACAACCACCTGAAAGTCATCACCAACAACCTGCATGTGGCCGCCATTCTCGCGGCCAAGGATGATTTCGAGGTGCTGGTGGCAGGCGGCACGGTGCGCCGCGATGGCGGCGTGGTCGGCCAGGCCAGCGTCGATTTCATCAACCAGTTCAAGGTCGATTTCGCCCTGGTAGGGATCAGTGGCATTGACGAGGACGGCAGCCTGCTCGACTTCGACTACCAGGAAGTGCGGGTGTCCCAGGCCATCATCACCAATGCCCGCCAGGTTATCCTCGCCGCCGACTCCAGCAAGTTCGGGCGCAACGCCATGGTGCGCCTGGGTTCGATCAGCCTGGTGGATTGCCTGGTGACCGACCAGGCCCCCGCCCCCGCCCTGACTCAACTGCTCAACCAGTACAAGATCCGCATCGAAGTGGTGTAAACGCCCCACCGGCCGTCGGGCTGTAACGCCCTCAGATCGAGCGCTGCGCGATCTGCGGGCGACTCGGTGCGCGAAGGGTTCAAGCGCATTTTCGTTAATGTTCATTTACTTGCCATGTGATCAGTTTTTTCTATGAAAACTGACTGGCAAGCGCCCTGCTGTTGCGCTAGTATTTTCGAAAACGAACATTAATGTTCATATTCGATATGAACAGTTTCAGGAGGCCTTGCCCGTGTCCCAGTCCGTTTCGTCCCAGCCAGCACTCGCCGACTGCTACGACATTGCCGTAATCGGCGGTGGCATCAATGGTGTCGGCATTGCCGCCGATGCCGCTGGCCGGGGCCTCAAGGTGTTCCTGTGCGAAAGGGACGACCTGGCCCAGCACACCTCATCGGCCAGCAGCAAACTGATCCACGGCGGCCTGCGCTACCTTGAGCACTACGAGTTTCGCCTGGTACGCGAAGCGCTGGCTGAACGTGAAGTGCTGCTGGCCAAGGCGCCACACATCGTCAAGCCCATGCGTTTCGTGCTGCCACACCGCCCGCACCTGCGCCCGGCCTGGATGATTCGCGCTGGCCTGTTCCTGTATGACCACCTGGGCAAGCGCAAGCGCCTGGGCGCCTCGCGCAGCCTGCGCTTTGGCCCGGGCTACCCGCTCAAACCGCAGATCACCCGTGGTTTCGAGTACGCCGACTGTGCAGTCGACGATGCCCGCCTGGTGGTGCTCAATGCCATGGCCGCCCGTGAACACGGTGCTCACATTCTGACCCGCACCCGCTGCCTGCGCGCCGAGCGTGTAGATGGCCTGTGGCAGGTAGACCTGCTGCATGCCGACGGCAAGCAACAGCGCATTCGGGCACGCGCCCTGGTCAATGCTGCCGGCCCTTGGGTGGCCAGTTTCATCAAGGACGACCTCAAGCTCGATGCGCCCTATGGTATTCGCCTGATCCAGGGCAGCCACCTGATCGTGCCGCGCCTGTATGAAGGCGAACACGCCTATATCCTGCAGAACGAAGACCAGCGCATTGTCTTCTGCATACCTTACCTGGAGCGCTTTACCCTGATCGGCACCACCGACCGGGAGTACAGCGGCGACCCGGCGAAAGTCGCCATTACCGACCAGGAAACCCAGTACCTGCTCAACGTGGTCAACGCCCATTTCAACCATCAGCTGAGCCAGGCCGACATCCTGAATACCTATTCCGGGGTACGTCCGCTGTGCAACGACGAGTCGGACAACCCGTCGGCCGTCACCCGCGACTACACGCTGGCGCTGTCGGCAGAGGTCGGTCAGGCCCCGCTGCTGTCAGTATTCGGCGGTAAACTGACCACCTACCGCAAGCTGGCGGAATCGGCGATGGCCGAGCTGAAGCCCTTCTTCAGCCAGATGCGAGGCAGCTGGACGGCCACCGCCCCCCTGCCGGGTGGCGAACACATGACCACCGCACAAGCGCTGCTGGAGCAACTGTTGGCCCGCCATGGCTGGCTGCCGATGGATATCGCCAAACGCTGGGCGAATACCTATGGCAACCGTGTCTGGCAACTGCTCGACGGCGTGAATGGCCCGGATGACCTCGGCCAGGCCATTGGCGGTGGGCTATTCGCTCGCGAAGTCGACTACCTTTGCGAGGCTGAGTGGGCGACGACCGCCGACGACATCCTGTGGCGCCGCACCAAATTGGGCCTGTTCACCCATGCAGCAGAACGCCTGGCCCTGGAAAACTACCTGCAACAAACCCGAGTCGGGCTTGCCCAGGGCAACGCCGCGTGATGCGGCGCTGCTGCGCAGGCTCAAAGCCTGCTGTGCAGCTCCTGCGCCAGGGTTAGCAGCAAGCGTCGCTCGGCCTGCTCGTATTCGTACTTGAGGGCCTTGCAACGCAGGGCGAAGGTCCAGTCGTCGATCTGCCCCTGGCTTACCTGCTCTTCGAGGCTTTCCATCCGCTCATTGAGCGGTTGCAGTGCGTGCTCGAAGCGCGCCGGGTGGCGCTCGCGGGCATGGACCTCCCAGAACGGCCGCTGCGCCAGGGAGCCAATCACTTGCTCAGGTGTCTCGTTTGCCAGAATCTGGTCGCGAGCACGCAGCAGGTCGCTGCTGGTGACATGGGCAAACCCTGGGTAGTGCATCTCATCGTGCTCGATGGGCAGGTCAAGGGTGGCGCTCAACTTGAGCCGGTAGTACAGCCGGGTCTCGACCTCATCCACGCCAACCGTACGCTGCGCACGCAGGCGCTCGATGTGGCGCGCGGCAAGCCGGTCGACTTCGTCCAGGCGCCAAAGCGAACGCCCCAGACGCCATAAACGCCCCTCCAGCCCCGCCGGCTCACCGCCTACCGCGCGCTCCACCATTACACCCAGCTCAAGCTGCTCCAACGTCAACAGCAGCCGGTCTTCACACGTCCTTGGGCCACCGGCTTCAGCGAACAGGCGCACACGCACAGCCTCATGTCGCTCGCAGAACTCCAGAGTGCCAGTCCTGGTAGCCTTCGTACACTTCCCCGGCCAACTCCACCGCCGTGTAGGCCAACAAGCCCTCGCCCAGCACCGGAACGAACATGCCTGCCAGGTTCAAGAGGTTCAGGCCCAGTTCCCGATAGGCGTGCAGCCGAGCATCGCGCTCATGTTCATCGAGGTCTGCGGTAGGTACGGCCAGCACGTGGGCATCATCGAGCAGTTTGTCTATCTGCAACCCACGCAGATGGCTGAACAGCGATGTGTCGATGGCCAGGTGCCTGCCATCGAGCTCAGGCACCTGGTGCGCCGCACTTGCCTCTATCCGCTCCTCGAGCAGCTGCTGAAAGCAAACCCGGTCGCGCTCGCTGATGAAGCGGCTGAAGAACCGGCGGTAGGGTGCCGTCGTCAGGCGCCGGGCCAACGCCCGGAACACCTCTTCCCAGGACCGATAGACGCGAACCGGCGACTGCGGGTCATTCGGTACCCAGACGCATACACCCTGCAAGTCCGCACCCACCGCCGGCCGCAGCTCCAGTGTCACCACGCCGCGCACACATTTGCCCAGCAGGTACAACTGGCGTGGTGCGACCTCACCCGGCACCGCCGGCACCATGGGTAACGCGGTAAAACAGGGCGATAGCAAACGGTAGCTGTTCTCGTCCAAGTCACCTTTGAGCAATGCGCAGCGCACTGCCACTTCCAGGTCGGCGCGGGCGTTTTCCTCGAAACACCGGTGTACAGCGGCCTTGGCCGAGCCAGGTGCAGCACCTGGGGCATCGTCCGGCGCCAGGCACTGCCGCAGGATAGCCTGGTAGTGCCCGCCCACATCGGCCTCGCGGCAGCGCCCGGCGAATACCTCGTAACCCACCGGCACGTGCTCGCCCTTTGCGTCCAGTAGCCAGCCCCGGCGGCTGGGCGAAGGGCGCGTGTCGACGATATGGAAATTGTGCAGTACCGCCGCCAGCAACGGCGTGGAAGATCGTTGCATGTGCCGGCGAATGGGCCACCCCGGCGCCATCGGCGGCAATATAACGGTGCGCTCGATACCCACATGGCTGCGGCGCAAGTCCGCGATCGTCAGGTCGGCACGGTTCAATACCTGGTTCAAACGGGTAGCTGCGAACTCATCCAGTGCCGGAATGGCTTGCAGGATTCGGTGCAATGAATGGGTCGCTTCTTCCTGGGCGTGCAGCGCGCGGCGCAAGGCAAGCAGCCAGTCGACATTGCCATGGGCCACCAGCCATGCAGGCAGGCGCCGGGCAATCAGGGTATTGATCGATTCAGCGGGAAACAATGGCTCGGTCATCGGTTCAGCTCCAGCGACAAGGGCGCCGAGTCAACCAGCCCTCCAGCCAGAGGCTGAGGTACACCCATAGCCCCAACCTGGGTTCCTGCAGCGAGCCCGCCCGGGCAAACAATCGGTTTTCCGACCGTGGCAACCAGGATAGTTCGGAAAACCGAACGAAAGCCCGAGATAGACGCACTCCGCCAGGGCCCCGAGCGCCCGGACGATCAGGTTTTTTGCTCGTCAAACCCGTTTGGCACGACTCATGCTCTACACTCTTCAATCGAATGCACAGCGCTTCGCTGTATTCGTTGAACGAAAGAGTCCGCCAACGGCTCCATAAAAAAAACAAACACGTCGAGGAAAATTTGATGCGTATCGTTCGTCATCTGTTGGGCGCCACCATTGCCGCTGCGATCATTGCTTCGCCAGCCATGGCCGAAGAACTGACCGGCACCCTCAAGAAGATCAAGGACTCGGGCACCATCACCCTGGGCCACCGCGACTCTTCCATTCCATTTTCCTACCTGGCCGGCAAACCCGAGCCCGTGGGCTACTCGCATGACATTCAGCTGGCTGTCGTCGATGCCCTGAAAAAACAACTGGGTACGGACATCAAGGTCCGCTACAACCTGGTCACCTCGCAGACCCGTATCCCGCTGGTGCAAAACGGCACCGTCGACCTGGAATGCGGCTCCACCACCAACAACGTCGAGCGCCAGCAGCAAGTCGGCTTCTCGGTCGGCATCTTCGAAGTCGGTACCCGCCTGCTGACCAAGGTCAAGGACGGTCAACCTGCATACAAGGACTTCCCGGACCTGGCTGGCAAGAACGTGGTGACCACCGCCGGCACCACCTCCGAGCGCATTCTCAAGGCGATGAACGCCGACAAGCAGATGAAGATGAACGTGATTTCCGCCAAGGACCACGGTGAAGCCTTCAACATGCTAGAAAGCGGCCGCGCCGTAGCCTTCATGATGGACGACGCCTTGCTCGCCGGTGAAATGGCCAAGGCGCGCAAGCCGGCAGACTGGGTCATCACCGGTACCCCGCAGTCGTATGAAATCTACGGCTGCATGGTGCGCAAGGGTGACGAGGCGTTCAAGAAAGCGGTCGACGATGCCATCGTTGCCTATTTCAAGTCGGGCGAAGTCAACAAGAGCTACGACAAGTGGTTCCAGCAACCGATCCCGCCAAAAGGCCTGAACCTGCAGTTCCCGATGAGCGATGAGCTGAAAAAACTGATCGCCGAGCCTACCGACAAGGCCGCGGACGAGAAGAAGTCCTGATCCTCAGATAACGGCCTGGTGCTCGACAGCACGAATCAAACCCTGCAGGCCACTCATTAGTGTCTAACCTTTCATCCGAGGGCGCCCAGCGCCCCCGGATGTACCAAGGTGCCCGTGAAACAACCGTCTGAGGGGAAATCCCGATGAATTACAACTGGGACTGGAGCGTGTTCTTCAAGTCCACCGGCGTGGGCAGCGAGACTTATCTCGACTGGTACATCACCGGCCTGGGCTGGACCATCGCCATCGCCATCTCCGCCTGGATCATCGCCTTGCTGCTGGGCTCGGTGCTCGGCGTCATGCGCACCGTGCCGAACCGCCTGGTATCGGGCATCGCCACCATCTACGTGGAGCTGTTCCGCAATGTGCCGCTGCTGGTGCAGCTGTTCATCTGGTACTTCCTGGTGCCAGACCTGCTGCCCGAAGGCCTGCAGGAATGGTTCAAGCAAGACCTCAACCCGACCACCTCGGCGCTGATCAGTGTGGTCATCTGCCTGGGCCTGTTCACTGCCGCCCGTGTCTGCGAGCAAGTGCGCACCGGCATCCAGGCGCTGCCGCGCGGCCAGGAATCCGCGGCCCGCGCCATGGGTTTCAGCCTGCCGCAGATCTACACCAACGTGCTGCTGCCCCAGGCCTACCGGATCATCATTCCGCCGCTCACCTCCGAATTTCTCAACGTGTTCAAGAACTCCTCGGTGGCATCGCTGATCGGCCTGATGGAGCTGCTGGCGCAAACCAAACAGACCGCCGAATTTTCCGCCAACCTGTTCGAGGCGTTCACCCTGGCCACGCTGATCTACTTCACCCTGAACATGGGGCTGATGCTGCTGATGCGCATGGTCGAGAAGAAAGTCGCCGTGCCTGGCCTGATTTCCGTGGGGGGCAAGTAAATGGACATGGATTTCAGCGAAATCATCCCGGCCCTGCCCGCCCTGTGGGAAGGCATGCTCATGACCTTGCAACTGATGGTCATGGGGGTGGTGGGCGGTATCGTGCTGGGCACCATCCTGGCGCTCATGCGGCTGTCATCGAGCAAGCTGCTGTCGCGGCTGGCCGGGGCCTACGTCAACTATTTCCGCTCGATCCCGCTGCTGCTGGTGATCACCTGGTTCTACCTGGCGGTACCGTTCGTTCTGCGCTGGATCACCGGCGAGGACACCCCGGTGGGTGCCTTCACCTCGTGCGTGGTGGCGTTCATGATGTTCGAAGCCGCCTACTTCTGTGAAATCGTCCGCGCCGGCGTGCAGTCGATCTCCAAGGGCCAGATGGGCGCCGCCCAGGCCCTGGGCATGACCTACAGCCAGACCATGCGCCTGATCATCCTGCCGCAGGCGTTTCGCAAGATGACCCCGCTGTTGCTGCAGCAGAGCATCATCCTGTTCCAGGATACCTCGCTGGTCTACACCGTGGGCCTGGTGGACTTCCTCAACTCGGCACGCTCCAACGGCGACATCATCGGGCGCTCCCATGAGTTCCTGATCTTCGCCGGGGTCGTGTACTTCCTCATCAGCTTCTCCGCTTCGTGGCTGGTCAAGCGCCTGCAAAAAAGGATCACCGTATGATTTCCATCAAGAACGTCAACAAGTGGTACGGGGACTTCCAGGTACTGACCGACTGCAGCACCGAGGTCAAGAAAGGTGAAGTGGTGGTGGTGTGCGGCCCTTCGGGTTCGGGCAAGTCCACCCTGATCAAGTGCGTCAATGCCCTGGAGCCGTTCCAGAAGGGCGATATCGTGGTCGATGGCACCTCGATCGCCGACCCCAAGACCAACCTGCCGAAGCTGCGTTCGCGGGTGGGCATGGTGTTCCAGCACTTCGAACTGTTCCCCCACCTGAGCATCACCGAAAACCTGACCATCGCCCAGCGCAAGGTACTGGGCCGCAGTGAGGCGGAGGCCACCAAGAAAGGCCTGGCCCTGCTCGACCGCGTCGGCCTTGGCGCCCATGCCAAGAAGCACCCGGGCCAGCTGTCGGGTGGCCAGCAACAGCGCGTGGCCATTGCCCGTGCACTGTCGATGGACCCGATCGTCATGCTGTTCGACGAGCCGACCTCGGCGCTGGACCCGGAGATGGTCAACGAAGTACTGGACGTGATGGTGGAGCTTGCCCACGAGGGCATGACCATGATGTGCGTGACCCACGAAATGGGCTTCGCCCGCAAAGTGGCCAACCGCGTGATCTTCATGGACAAGGGCCACATCATCGAAGACTGCCAGAAGGAGGCGTTCTTCGGCGACCCGACTGCCCGCCACGAACGCACCCAGCACTTCCTCAGCAAGATCCTGCAACACTGATTTTGCTTCATTGAACCGGTCGGCGCCGCTGCCCAATCGGGCAGCAGGCGCTGGTCGTGACAAGGCCACTGTGATGAAATGCGATCCTTCGCTTCTTCTCCCTGCCAAGCCTGCCGTGAAATCCCGCCTGCTCCGCCAATTGCTGTTGCCACCACTGATCATTTTGCTGATGGTCGGCCTGGGTATGGCTGGCTACCTGATCAGCGAGAGCAACGGTATCCGCACCCTCAGCGAAAACGGTGAACGCCAGCTGGAGCTGCACGCGCGCACGGTCGAAAGCGAGATCAGCAAATACACCTACCTGCCGAGCCTGCTGGAGCTGGAAGACAGCGTCTCGCACCTGCTCACCGACCCGGATGGCGGTTCGCGCCAGGCGGTCAACGAATACCTCGAAGGCCTGAACCGGCGCAGCCGCAGCCGGGCAATTTTCGTGCTCGATACCAATGGCCGGGTCCAGGCCACCAGCAACTGGCGCGATGCCGATTCGTTCCTGGGCGAAGACCTGTCGTTCCGCGCTTATTTCCAGACTGCCGTACGCGGCGAACCTGGGCGCTTCTACGGCATCGGCAGCACCACGGGCGAGGCTGGCTACTACCTTGCCCACGGGCTCGAGGAACACGGCAAGATCATTGGCGTGGCAGTGATCAAGGTACGCCTGGATACCCTGGAAGAACGTTGGCAGCGGGCGCGCCTGGAGGCATTCGTCAGCGACGAAAACGGCATCATCATCCTTTCCAGCGACCCTGCCAGGCGCCTGAAGTCGGTACGCCCGCTGACCGCGCAAACCAAGGAACGGCTGGCGCGCAGCCTGCAGTATTACTGGTGGCCGTTGAACGAGTTGCAGCCCCTGGCCCGCGAGACCCTGGCCGATGGCGTGGAAAAACTGACCTTCCCCGCCAACAGCGAGACTGCCCACGGCGAGCCCCACGAAGTGGCCTACCTGGCCCAGACCCGCCGGCTGGTCGACACGCCCTGGCATTTCACCCTGCTCACCCCGCTGCAGGACCTGCGCCGCGAATCCATGGTCCAGGGCATTCTGGTGGGGGTCGCCTTCGCCCTGCTGGCCATCCTCGGCATCGCCTGGAACGAGCGGCGCAAAGTCATCGCTACCCGCCTGGCCGCACGCGAGGCGCTGGAGGAAGCCAACAGCCAGCTGGAGCGACGGATTACCGAACGCACCGCCGACCTGCGTGCCAGCAACGAACGCCTGAAAGGCCAGATTCGCGAGCGCCGACACGCCGAACAAACGCTGCGCCACGCCCAGGACGAGCTGGTGCAGGCCGGCAAGCTGGCAGCCATCGGGCAGATGTCCACCAGCATCGCCCACGAGCTGAACCAGCCGCTGGCTGCCTTGCGTACGCTCTCTGGCAACACGGTGCGCTTCCTCGAACGCGGGGCGCTGGAAACCGCCAGTACCAACCTGCGCACCATGAACGACCTGATTGACCGCATGGGCCGCATCACTGCCAGCCTGCGCTCGTTCGCCCGGCGCAGCGACGACAGTGGCCAGGCTTCCCTGGCCAAGGCGATAGAAGCCACCTTGCAAGTACTGGGCAACCGCATCAGCGCCTGCCACTTGCAGCTCCACAACCACTACGAGGACCAGCAACTGGCCATCGACCAGACCCGCCTGGAGCAAATCCTGGTCAACCTGATCGGCAATGCCCTCGATGCCATGGCTGCGCAGCCACAGCCCGAACTGTGGCTGGAGGGCGAAGTGCAGGGCGACAAATACCGTTTGCAGGTGCGTGACAATGGCCACGGCATCGACGCCGAGGCGCGCAAGCACCTGTTTGAACCGTTCTTCACCACCAAACCGGGCGAACACGGCCTGGGCCTGGGCCTGACCCTGTCGGCGAGCCTTGCGGCTGCGGCCAAGGGCAGCCTCAACGTCGAGCACCCCGTCACCGGCGGGAGCGCCTTCGTCCTGGCCCTGCCCCTGGTTTCGCCCCCTAACGAATCGGCAGAGCACTCATGAACCAAGCGCCTCTTACCGTCCTGATCGTCGAAGACGACCCGCATGTGCTGCTCGGCTGCCAGCAGGCACTGGCCCTGGAGGACATCGCCTGCGAAGGTGTGGGCAGTGCCGAGCAGGCACTGGAGCGCATCGGCGACGATTTCGCTGGTATCGTCGTCAGCGATATCCGCCTGCCCGGCATCGACGGCCTGGAGCTGCTCAACCGCCTCAAGGCCCGCGACCGCAGCCTGCCGGTGGTACTGATCACCGGCCACGGCGACATCGACATGGCCGTTGGCGCGATGCGCAATGGTGCCTACGACTTCATGGAAAAGCCGTTCTCCCCGGAACGCCTGGTCGACGTGGTGCGCCGCGCCCTGGAGCAACGGGGGCTGTCGCGCGAAGTGGTTGCCTTGCGCCGCCAGCTGGCCGAACAGAGCAGCCTGGAAGGCCGTATCATCGGCCGCTCGCCGGCCATGGAGCACCTGCGCGAGCTGATTGCCAATGTGGCCGACACCTCGGCCAACGTGCTCATCGAGGGCGAGACCGGCACCGGCAAGGAACTGGTCGCGCGCTGCCTGCATGACTTCAGCCGTCGCCAGGGCCAGCCCTTCGTGGCGCTGAACTGTGGGGGCCTGCCGGAAAACCTGTTCGAGACCGAGATTTTTGGCCACGAGGCCAACGCCTTCACCGGTGCCGGCAAGCGCCGTATCGGCAAGATCGAACACGCCAATGGCGGCACGCTGTTCCTCGACGAGGTGGAGAGCATGCCGATCAACCTGCAGATCAAGCTGCTGCGCGTCTTGCAGGAGCGCACCCTGGAACGGTTGGGGTCGAACCAGAGCATTGCCGTGGATTGCCGGGTGATTGCGGCAACCAAGGCCGACCTCGATAGCCTGGGCCAGAGCGGTCAGTTCCGCAGCGACCTGTACTACCGGTTGAACGTGGTGACCCTGGAGCTGCCACCGCTGCGCGAGCGCCGCGAAGACATCCTGCAATTGTTCGAGCACTTCCTGCAGCAATCGGCCCTGCGCTTCGATCGGGAAACACCGACCCTGGACAGCCAGACCCTGTCGCGCCTCCTCGCCCACGACTGGCCAGGCAATGTGCGGGAACTGCGCAACGTGGCCGAACGCTACGCCCTGGGCCTGCCGGCGTTCAAGAAAGGGCCCAGCGGTGGGGCCAGCCAAGGCCTGGGCTTTGCCGAGGCAGTGGAGGCGTTCGAACGCAACCTGCTCAGCGATGCACTGCAACGCACCGGCGGCAACCTCAGCCAGGCCAGCCAGGAGCTGGGCATGGCCAAGACCACGCTGTTCGACAAGGTCAAAAAATATGGCCTCGGTTGACCTCAACAACGGTGTGAAGCGCCTGCGGCGCGGGTATTCGGGCCCCAGTGGGTGTGGAGCCCGCCGCAAAGGGGTGCGGCGCTACGCCCAGTCGACAGCGTTGCCAACATGAGCGAAACTCAACTCATTGCTTCGTTCACCCCATTCACACCCCGGAGTCAGCAGTGCTGGAGATCCGCCACCTGAAAACCCTTCATGCCTTGCGCGAGGCCGACAGCCTTGTGGAAGCCGCCGAGCGCCTGCATCTGACCCAGTCGGCGCTGTCTCACCAGTTCAAGGAGCTGGAAGAACGCCTGGGCCTGCCGCTGTTCGTACGCAAGAGCAAGCCGATACGCTTTACCAGCGCCGGGCTGCGCCTGCTGCAACTGGCCGATGCCACCCTGCCGTTGCTACGGGGTGCCGAACGCGACATCGCACGCCTGGCCGGCGGTACGGCCGGGCGCCTGCACATGGCAATCGAATGCCACAGCTGTTTCCAGTGGCTGATGCCGACCATCGACCAGTTCCGCGATGCCTGGCCGGAAGTCGAGCTGGACCTGGCCTCCGGCTTCGCCTTTGCACCCTTGCCAGCCCTGGCCCGTGGTGACCTTGACCTGGTGGTGACCTCCGACCCGGTGGACCTGGCCGGCATCACCTACGTGCCGCTGTTCACCTACGAAGCCATGCTGGCGGTCGCCAACCAGCATGCGCTGGCCAGCAAGCCGTATATCGTGCCCCAGGACCTGCTCGACCAGACCCTGATCACCTACCCGGTGGAGCGCGACCGCCTGGACATCTTCACCCGCTTCCTGGAGCCGGCCGACGTCGAGCCCGCCGCCGTGCGCACCTCGGAGCTGACCGTGATGATGATGCAGCTGGTCGCCAGCGGCCGGGGGGTGTGCGGCATGCCGCACTGGGCTTTGCATGAGTACAGCGCGCGGGGTTATGTGAAAGGCAAGCGCCTGGGCGAGAAAGGCCTGTTTGCCACGCTTTATGCCGCTGTGCGCACCGACATGCTCGATGCGCCGTACATGCGCGACTTTCTGCTGACCGCCAAGGACACCTCCTTCGCCACCCTCGACGGCGTCAGCGCGGTGCGTTGAGCAACTGGCGGTACAGCGGCAGGATCAGGTCGCGGGTCAAGGGCGCCAGTGGCTGGTCTGGCGCCTGATCTGCAGCCAGCCATACCACCTCCTCGATTTCTGCCGCCGGGACCACGGCAGCGGCGCTGTCGACTCGAAACAGCTCGGCTTGCACCTCGAAGCCGGGCTCATTGGCGGCCGAGGCACTGAACTGGCCCAGGTACACGGCCTGGGCCGGGTCGATGTGCAGGCCCAATTCCTCGTGCAGTTCGCGCACCAGTGCCTGCAGCGCCGTTTCACCCGCATCGATCTTGCCCCCCGGCTGCATGAAGGCTTCGGTGCCACGCTTGCGCACCAGCAAGGTGCGCCCCTGCGGGTCGAGCAACAGGGCGGCGGCGATGCGAATGGTATTGGGCATGGGCTGAACTCGCTGGCAACAATGGCCGGGGAGGATCCCACGGGCTCGCTTGGGCTGACAAGGCCATTGTCGGGTGTGCCGGCCAGACGAACGGCCCCTTGCCAAAGCGCCCGTGCCCCTCCATAACCAACCCATGAACCTGCCCGCCCAACAGCACCCGGTGCTCGAACTGTTCCACCCCGCCGTACGCACCTGGTTCGGCCGCCACTTCGCAACCGTTACCGATGCCCAGGCCCAGGCCTGGCCCTTGGTCCATGGCGGCCAGTCGATGCTGTTGGCCGCCCCCACCGGCTCGGGCAAGACCCTGAGCGCGTTCCTGGCCGTGCTCGATGAACTGTTCTGCCAGGGCCTGGCGCAGCAGGGTCAGCTGCCGGCGCAGACCCAGGTGGTCTATGTTTCGCCGCTCAAGGCGCTGTCCAATGACATCCGCGTCAACCTGCAAGCCCCGCTTGAGGGTATCAGCCAGGCCCTGGCAGAACAGGGCCTGGCTGCACCCCGCATCACTACCGCCGTGCGCACCGGCGATACCCCGCAAAAAGAACGCGCCGCCATGCGCAAGCTGGCACCGCACATTCTGGTCACGACCCCTGAATCCCTGTATGTACTGATGGGTTCGGCGTCTGGTCGTGAAGGCCTGCGCAACGTGCATACGGTAATCGTCGACGAGATCCACGCCTTGGCCGGCAACAAGCGCGGGGCGCATCTGGCACTGACCCTGGAACGTCTGCAGGCCTTGGCAGGCCGGCCCTTGCGCCGTATTGGCCTGTCTGCCACACAGCGCCCGGTGGCGCGGGTGGCGCAGTTTCTGGTCGGGAGCGGCCGGCCCTGCGCGGTTGTCGATGTTGGCCATGCCCGGCCACGCGACTTGGCCATCGAGCTGCCGCCGGTACCGTTGGCGGCGGTCATGGCCACCGATGTCTGGGGCTTGGTCTACGACCGCCTGGCAGCCCTGGCCCGCGAGCATCGCACCACCCTGGTATTCGTCAACACCCGGCGCCTGGCTGAGCGCATCACCCGCCACCTCAGCGACCGCCTGGGCAAGGATGCCGTGGCCGCGCACCATGGCAGCCTGGCCAAGGAGCTGCGCCTGAGCGCCGAGCAACGGCTCAAGCACGGCCAGTTGCAGGTACTGGTGGCCACCGCTTCACTGGAGCTGGGCATCGACATTGGCGACATCGACCTGGTCTGCCAGGTGGCCTCGCCGGGTTCGATTGCCGCCTTCCTGCAACGGGTTGGCCGCGCCAGCCACCAGGTCGATGGCGTGCCGAAAGGGCGCTTGTTCCCGACATCGCGTGACGACCTGATCGAGTGCGTGGCCCTGCTCGACTGCGTACGCCGGGGGGAACTTGAGGCGCTGCACATACCCCGGGCGCCCCTGGACGTGCTGGCCCAGCAGATCGTCGCCGAAGCCTGCAACCAGCCGTGGCACGAACAGGCGTTGTTCGACTGCCTGCGCCAGGCCACACCTTATGCCCACCTCGACCAGCAGCACTACCAGGCCCTGCTGCGCATGCTTGCCGAGGGCTACAACGGCCGCCAGGGCGTACGCAGTGCCTACCTGCACCGCGATGCGGTAAGCGGCACATTGCGGGGCCGCCGCGGCAGCCAGCTGACCGCGCTGACCAGCGGTGGCACCCTTCCGGACAACGCCGACTACAGCGTATTGCTGGAGCCGCAGGCGCTGAACATTGGCAGCGTCAATGAAGACTTCGCGGTGGAGAGCATCGCAGGCGACATCTTCCAGCTGGGCAATGCCTCGTACCGCATCCTGCGCGTCGAGTCGGGCCGGGTTCGGGTGGAGGATGCCCAAGGGCTGCCGCCCACCATTCCGTTCTGGCTCGGCGAGGCGCCTGGCCGCAGCGACGAACTGTCCGCGGCCGTGGCCAGGCTGCAGGCACAGCTTGACCAGCAGCTGACGCTGGCCGACGGCGATACCCGCGCGGTGTCGGCATGGTTGCAGGGTACGTTCGAGCTGGGCGAAGACTGCGCCGAGCAGTTGCTCGACTACCTGGCCCGTACCCGCGATGTGCTCGGTGCCCTGCCCTCGCAGGAAACGTTGGTGATGGAGCGCTTCTTCGATGCCTCCGGCGGCACCCAGCTGATCATCCATTCGCCCTACGGCAGCCGCATCAATCGATGCCTGGGGCCTGGCCTTGCGCAAACGCTTCTGTCGCACCTTCAATTTCGAACTGCAGGCGGCCGCCAGCGAGGACGCCATCGTGCTGTCGCTGTCCACCAGCCACAGTTTCGACCTCGACGAGGTCTGGCGTTACCTGAAAAGCGGCACCGCAGAAGCCCTCCTCATACAGGCCGTGCTCGAAGCGCCACTGTTCGGTGTGCGCTGGCGCTGGAACGCCAGTGTCGCCATGGCCCTGCCGCGCTTCGTGGGCGGGCGCAAAGTAGCGCCGCAAATCCAGCGCATGAAAAGCGAAGACCTGGTTGCCGCGGTATTTCCCGACCAGATCGCCTGCCTGGAAAATATCGCCGGCGAGCGGCAGATACCCGAGCACCCGCTGGTCGAGCAGACCCTCGACGACTGCCTGCACGAGGCCCTGGATTGCACGGGCTGGCTGGCCCTGTTGAGGCGCATGGAAAGCGGGGCAGTACGCCTGCTGTGCCGCGATCTGCCTGCGCCATCGCCGCTGGCGTCGGCCATTCTCAATGCCCGCCCTTATACATTCCTCGACGACGCACCGCTGGAAGAGCGGCGCACCCAGGCGGTGCTCAACCGGCGCTGGAACGAGGTGCACAGCAGTGACGACCTGGGCGCACTGGACGCCGACGCCATCGCTGCCGTGGCCGCCGAGGCCTGGCCGCAGCCGCGCAATAGCGACGAAATGCACGAAACCTTGATGAGCCTGGGCGCCATCAGCCAGGCGCAGGTCAGCGCCAACCCTGGTTGGAACCTGTTCCTCAGGCAACTGGCCAAGGCCGGCCGCGCCTTGCGCCTGCCCCGTGAGCAGTTGTGGCTGGCCCGCGAGCGCCTGAACCTGCTGCAGGCGATCTACCCGGCGACGCCCCTCGAACCGGCGCTGGAACAGTTGCCTGGCTTCGACCAGCCCATCGAGCCCGACAATGCCCTGGGCGAACTGCTGCGTGGCCGCCTGAGCGCCCATGGCCCGCAGACGCTGGTACAGATCGCCGCGCCGTTGGGCATGCCGCCGCAGGCAGTCGAGCAGGCCCTGGCCCGCCTGGAAGCCGAAGGTTATGTGCTGCGCGGCTACTTCAGCCCGGCCGCCAACGAGCTGCAATGGTGCGAACGCCATTTGCTGGCGCGCATCCACCGCTACACGGTCAAGCGCTTGCGTCGCGAAATCGAGCCGGTCAGCCTGCAGGACTTCATGCGTTTTCTGTTCGACTGGCAGCACCTGGCACCTGACACGCGGCTGCGTGGCCCGCAGGCTGTAGCCGAAGTGCTTGGGCAGTTGCAGGGCTTCCCCAGTGCAGCCGCAGCCTGGGAGGCCGAACTGCTGCCCGCACGCATCCACGACTACAGCCCCCACTGGCTCGATGATGCGTGCCGCAGCGGGCAATTCGCCTGGAGCCGGCTGGCCGCGAGCCGCTCAGGCAGCACCTTGTCGAGCACCCCGCTGGTGTTGCTGCCTCGGGAGCACCTAGGGCTGTGGCGCAGCCTGGCGCCCGCGCCTGCCGTACAGAGCCTTGGCGCACGGGCGCAGCGGGTACATGAGGTGCTGCAGGCTCAGGGGGCGTTGTTCTTCGACGAACTGACCCACGATGCCCGCCTGCTGCCCAGCGAACTGGAAACAGCGTTGCAGGAACTGGTGGGTGCCGGCCTGGTAGGTGCCGACAGCTTCACTGGCCTGCGCAGCCTGATCGCCCCGGCGGCGAAACGCGCTTCACGCACCCGCCGGCGCGGCCATGCACCGTTGTCCAGCAGCATGTCCCATGCCGGGCGCTGGGCATTGCTGCGCCAAGGCACGGCGGATGACAGCCAGCGCCTGGAGCACATCGCCCACGCCCTGCTAAGGCGCTATGGCGTGGTGTGCTGGCGGCTGCTGGAGCGCGAGAGCGATGTACTGCCACCGTGGCGGGAACTGCTGCGCTGCTACCACAGGCTGGAGGCACGCGGCGAGATCCGCGGGGGGCGCTTCATTGCCGGGTTGGCCGGTGAACAATTTGCCTTGCCGGAGGCGGTCGGGTTACTGCGCCAGGTACGCCGGCGCGAGGCGGACGGCGCACTGCAGGTGGTCAGTGCCAGTGACCCGCTGAACCTGATCGGCTCGTTGCTGCCGGGGGTGAAGGTGCCGGCGGTGAGCGGCAACCGCCTGCTGTACCGCGACGGCGTGCCAGTGGCCAAGCGCGTGGCCGGGCGCCCTGTGTACCTGAGCGAGGCGCCCGCGCACGAGCAGGAAAGCTGGCGACAGAAGCTGCTGCGCGGGGCACCGTAAACAGCCTGCCTTGCCGAGCATGGGCCAGGGCTGCTGAGGCTTGGCGTGGCGAGAATGATTTTCGCTACCCCGATTTTAATTTGCAGCGCCCGGCAACTTGGCTATGGTCGGGGTTTGCCCCCAGGCCCTGAGCCTGACCGCGCCATCGCAAGGACCCCGTATGAGCCTGTCACTTCTCAGCCGCTATGCCTTCTTCGCCGCCTGTGTCCTGTTCACCTTGGCGAGCCTGCCCTTCAGTCAGCATGAATGGCTGTGGCCCTTCACCCTGACCGCCGGCGTTCTCAGCCTGATCGGGCTGTTCGACCTGCTGCAGCAGCGCCACGCCGTGCGCCGCAACTACCCCATCCTGGGCAACATCCGCTACCTGGTAGAGGCCATCCGCCCGGAGATCCGCCAGTACCTGCTGGAGTCCGACAGCGACGCACTGCCGTTCTCCCGTGCGCAGCGCTCGCTGGTGTATGCCCGGGCCAAGAACGAAGCTTCCGACAAACCGTTCGGCACCTTGATCGATGTGTACCAGTCCGGCTTCGAGTTCATTGGCCACTCCATGCGCCCGGCGCCGTTGGCCGACCCGGCCAGCTTCCGCATCATCATTGGTGGGCCGCAGTGCAGCCAGCCGTATTCGGCCTCGATTTTCAACATCTCGGCCATGAGCTTCGGCTCGCTCAGCGCCAACGCTATCCGCGCGCTCAACCAGGGCGCCAAACTGGGCAACTTCCACCATGACACTGGCGAAGGCAGCATCAGCCCGTACCACCGTGAACACGGTGGTGACCTGGTATGGGAACTGGGCAGCGGCTACTTTGGCTGCCGCACCGCGGACGGGCGTTTCGACCCTGAGCGCTTCGCCGCACAAGCCCGTAGCCCGCAGGTGCGCATGATCGAAGTGAAGATGAGCCAGGGCGCCAAGCCTGGCCATGGCGGCATCCTGCCCAAGCACAAGGTCACCCAGGAAATTGCCGAGACCCGTGGCGTGCTGATGGGCGAAGACTGCATTTCGCCGTCACGGCACAGCGCCTTTTCCACCCCCATCGAGATGATGCAGTTCATCGCCCAGCTACGCGAACTGTCCGGCGGCAAGCCGGTGGGTTTCAAGTTTTGCCTGGGCCACCCGTGGGAGTTCATGGGCATCGCCAAGGCCATGCTGGAGACCGGTATCCTGCCGGATTTCATCGTCGTCGATGGCAAGGAAGGCGGCACCGGCGCGGCGCCGGTGGAATTCACCGATCACATTGGCGTGCCCCTGCGTGAGGGGTTGCTGTTCGTGCACAACACCTTGGTCGGGCTGAACCTGCGCGACAAGATCAAGCTGGGCGCCAGCGGCAAGATCGTCAGCGCCTTCGACATCGCCAGTGTACTGGCCATTGGCGCCGACTGGGCCAATTCGGCGCGCGGCTTCATGTTCGCCATTGGCTGCATCCAGTCGCAAAGCTGCCACACCAACAAATGCCCCACTGGCGTGGCCACGCAAGACCCGCTGCGCCAACGCGCACTGGTAGTGCCGGACAAGGCCCAGCGGGTGTTGAACTTCCACCACAACACCCTGCGCGCGCTGGCAGAAATGCTGGCGGCGGCTGGCCTGGAACACCCTGCACAGCTGGAGGCCAAGCACTTGGTGCGCCGCATCTCGGCCACCGAGATCAAGCTGTTCTCGCAGATGCATGTGTTCCTCAAGCCGGGCGAGCTGCTCACCGGCGAGGTGGATGGCCAGTTCTACTCGCGCATGTGGCAGCTGGCCAGGGCCGACAGCTTCGAGCCGCACAGTGAGGTCGCGGCCTGACGCGCCGAGCGCCGCCCGCGCGGCGCAATCGCGAGCTGCGCTCGCTCCTACGTTTGTTTC
>JADHEE010000150.1_pt1 | contig 40092 bp, 26 predicted proteins | sample 8952401 | NCBI WGS metagenome assembly JADHEE01 (sample SAMN16124438, study PRJNA663242) | bioreactor sludge metagenome | isolation source: sludge (ammonium) | place: India:Bengaluru | collected 2019-02-28 | reverse complement strand
CTTGCATGGCATGCAAGAGGTCAGCGGTTCGATCCCGCTTAGCTCCACCAAAATTTGAACCCTCGCCGAATGGCGGGGGTTTTTTTTATGCCTGCAAGAAACCCTTTACTATCACCGCATTGACAAATAAATAGCTTTGCCTGGTAAAAACTTTACTTTATGTAATGACTTTTCCTGACCTGGAACGTTGTATGACGGTATTGAAGTGTCTATCATTAATACGAATTTAATATCGCCAGGTAAACAGTTAAATAAAATTAATGAAAAGCATAGTTAATATTAACGGAAAGAGCTTTCTGCTTGCTCTGGCGTTATGCATGATTGTCGTGCCTTTTTCCCGGCTTATTTCACCGAAATCTGTTGTCGATGGCTTTGAGGTTTATCTTGCATGGATGCCGCTGAGCGTCATGCTAGCGATCATATTATTATTTGGCCGTCAGGCCATCCTGCCAATTATTATCAGCTTTGCCATACTTAACGAATGGAATTTACAGCTGTCTGCCAGGCAGGATGTTGTCCTCCTTTTTTGCCAGGTATTTAGTACTTTAGCAGTATGCGCCATCCTTCGTTGGCAGGTGGGATCGCGCTGGCGCTACCATGTGCCCAGCCGGTTCATGGCGGCGCGCATTACGTGGCTAGGATTTGCCTTACCGCTGGGAATAAAAATGTCGATGTTCCTGGCCAGCTATTTGTGTGATTTTCCCGTTACCCTCGCCAATTTCACGGACAGAGGCTCGATAATTTATCATATTGTCGATATTCAGAGCCTGGTTTGCGCCGTTATCATCTTTACCATGCTGTTCTATTATCCGTTAAGAATGATAATTAATCCGAATTATGCGCGCGCCTTCTGGCAAAGAAATATGCGTGATTCTTTCTCATCTCGAAACCGATTATTTACATCTGTATTACTTGTTTGCTTAATTGCCGGGCTGCTTCTGCTCTGCTTGCCTTTTACCTCCGATATTATTGCTGGCTATCTGGTTCCAGTTATTTTCATTTTATTTACAATTGGCATCAGTCGTTTTCGCTATCCCATGATTGCCCTTGGTTGGGCGTTAAGTGCGCTGATGTTGCTGACCTACAACAGTAACTTTTTGCAGGGCGTGCAGAACGGCTACTCGCTGGCGTTTGTGCTGTCGGTACTTATCTCTTTCGCCATCTGTCTGTCATATATGTCGCGCATTTATCAGCGCAGCGAATGGCTTAAGCGCGGCTGGCAGGAGAGGGCGTTGATCGACCCGCTGACCGGCTTACGTAACCTGCGCGCTCTGGAATCCTTTTTGACAGACAACAAGGACACCACCCTGTGCTGTTTGCGGATGGATAATCTGGAGTTCCTGAGCCGTCATTACGGCCTGATGATGCGCGTGCAGTGTAAACGCGCCATTATCCGCCAGCTGCAGCCGCTGCTGATGCCCAATGAACAAGTTTTCCAGATCCCCGGTAACGAACTGGTAGTCGTGCTTAGCGGCCCGGAAACTGGCGCCCGGTTGCAGCACATCGTGGATCACCTGAACAGCCGCAAAATCTACTGGAATAACACCGGGCTGGATATTGAGTTTGGCGCTGCCTGGGATGGGGTGGAATTCAAATGCGGTGAAAGTCTCTATCACACGCTCGGGCAGCTCAGCTGGCTGGCAGAAAAGTCCTGTTCGGCGCATCAGGTGCTGTCGCTGAATAACAGCCTTGAGACAGTCTCCGGGCAGACGACGGATCGCGTCCTGATGCTCGGTCGGGTTAAGCGGGCGCTGGATGAGGGCGGCTTACGCCTGTATGCGCAGCCCATCCAGAGGTGGGATGGCGTGGGCTATCACGAAATCCTGTCGCGTCTGGAGAGCGAAGGAGAGTTGCTGACGCCTGATAAGTTTCTGCCGCTGGTGGCGCAGTTTAACCTGAGCCGACGCTTCGATATGAGCGTCGTGGAGGCGCTGCTGGCATGGTTGCAGGAGCACCCCTCGGATGGTTGCTGCGCGCGTTTCTCCGTAAACCTGATGCCCTTAACGCTGATGCAAAAAGAGGTCGCAGCGGAGATTATTGCCCTGTTTGAACGCTACAAGGTAAGGCCGCAGGCGGTGATCATTGAAGTGACCGAAGAGCAGGCATTCTCTAATTCCGAAGTCAGTATCGCCAATATTCAGCAGCTGCGTCATTACGGCTTCAAGCTGGCCATTGACGACTTTGGAACCGGCTATGCCAATTACGAACGTCTCAAGCGCCTGCAGGCCGATGTCATCAAAATTGATGGCTGCTTTGTGAAGGATATTTGTAGCGACAGTATGGATGCGATGATTGTGAAGTCGATCTGCAATCTGGCGAAAACACGGTCGCTCTGTGTAGTGGCGGAGTTTGTCGAAACGGAGGAGCAGCGCGAGATGCTGCTCGCCTCGGGGGTGGATTATCTACAGGGATATTTAGTGGGTAAACCGCGCCCGCTTAGTGAACTACAGGCGTAAAAAAACCGGGGAGGATAAGTCCCCGGTTTTTTTATGCTGATTACAGGACCAGTGCAGCGATAGACGCAGACAGGACGCTGACCAGCGTGGAACCGTATACCAGCTTCAGACCGAAGCGGGAAACCACGTTACCTTGCTCTTCGTTCAGGCCTTTAATCGCACCCGCGATGATACCGATGGAAGAGAAGTTGGCGAAGGAGACCAGGAACACGGAGAGAATGCCTTCGGCGCGCGGGGAGAGGGAACCGGCGATTTTCTGCAGATCCATCATTGCGACGAATTCGTTAGAAACCAGTTTGGTTGCCATAATACTGCCCACCTGCAGTGCTTCGCTTGCCGGCACACCCATCACCCAGGCTACCGGGTAGAAGATGTAACCCAGAATGCCCTGGAAGGAGATACCCAGTACGGCAGCAAACAGGGCGTTCAGCGCGGAGATCAGGGCGATAAAGCCGATCAGCATTGCCGCAACGATAACCGCCACTTTGAAACCTGCCAGAATATACTCGCCCAGCATTTCGAAGAAGCTCTGACCTTCGTGCAGATTAGCCATCTGCAGGTTCTCTTCACTCTCATCCACGCGGTACGGGTTGATCAGGGACAGCACGATAAAGGTGCTGAACATGTTCAGAACCAGCGCAGCCACAACATATTTTGGCTCCAGCATGGTCATATACGCGCCCACGATAGACATGGAAACGGTAGACATAGCCGTGGCCGCCATGGTGTACATGCGGTTGCGGGACATTTTGCCAAGAATATCTTTATACGCGATAAAGTTCTCAGACTGACCAAGGATCAGGGAGCTTACGGCGTTGAAAGATTCCAGTTTGCCCATGCCGTTAACTTTAGACAGCACAGTACCAATGGCGCGGATCACAATTGGCAGAATGCGAATGTGCTGCAGAATACCGATCAGGGCAGAGATGAAGACGATAGGGCACAGAACTTTCAGGAAGAAGAACGCCAGACCTTCGTCGTTCATTTTACCGAACACGAAGTTAGTCCCTTCATTAGCAAATCCGAGCAGTTTTTCGAACATCTCAGAGAAGCCCTTCACAAAGCCCAGACCTACATCTGAGTTCAGGAAGAACCAGGCAAGCAGCACTTCAATGACGAGCAACTGAATAACATAACGAATACGGATTTTTTTACGATCGCTGCTGACCAGCAACGCAAGCACGGCAACGACAACAAGTGCGAGGACAAAATGTAGGACGCGGTCCATATTTGCTCCAAATATGAGGCAGGTTTAATTTCGCTGCACATTCTATGAAACAAGCGTAAAGAAAACGAGATCAAAGCCACACTATAGTCACGTCCTGTGACGAGACTCAAAAATAGTGACATACGATACATTTTTGTTATGTTATGTAAATGACTTAAAAGTTAAGTTTCTGTGCTAGGCTTCACAAAGGTTGCATGCTTTTTACCCGTCCGTTTATCGACTAATCCAGTCTGTGTATCGTTCTTCGCTATCACTGTAATCACTATAACCAACTTAAATGAACTTGATAATCATTCGCATTTTGATAGCATTAAACATAGCAAAGGCTATATTCCTGAGGCAAAAATGAGCAATAGTCGCGTTGATGAGAGTAGCAGTGGCAAAGCAGCACGCAAAATGCGGTTCGCATTAATGGGACCTGCGTTTATTGCCGCCATTGGCTATATCGACCCCGGTAATTTTGCGACCAATATTCAGGCCGGGGCCAGCTTCGGCTATAAGCTGCTGTGGGTGGTGGTTTGGGCCAACCTGATGGCGATGATGATTCAGGTGCTGTCGGCAAAACTTGGCATCGCCACCGGCAAAAACCTTGCGGAACAGATCCGCGACCACTATCCGCGTCCGCTGGTCTGGTTTTACTGGGTGCAGGCAGAGATCATTGCCATGGCGACCGACCTTGCGGAATTTATCGGCGCCGCGATCGGCTTCAAGCTGATCTTGGGGGTATCGCTGCTGCAAGGGGCGGTATTGACCGGTATCGCCACCTTCTTGATCCTGATGCTGCAACGGCGCGGGCAAAAACCGCTCGAAAAAGTGATTGGTGGCCTGCTGCTGTTTGTGGCGGCGGCCTATATTGTGGAGCTGATCTTCTCCCAGCCGGACGTTATCCAACTCGGCAAGGGGATGGCAATCCCGAGCCTGCCGACGACTGAAGCGGTGTTCCTTGCGGCCGGGGTACTGGGCGCCACCATTATGCCGCACGTGATCTATCTGCACTCTTCGCTAACGCAGAACCTGCACGGAGGATCGCGCCACGAGCGTTATTCTGCGACCAAATGGGATGTGGCGATTGCCATGACCATTGCCGGGTTTGTGAATCTGGCGATGATGGCCACCGCCGCGGCGGCATTCCACTTCAACGGCCATACTGGTGTTGCCGATCTGGATCAGGCCTATCTGACCCTGGAGCCGTTACTCAGCCACGCGGCGGCCACTATTTTCGGCCTTAGCCTGGTCGCGGCAGGACTCTCATCGACAGTGGTCGGTACCCTTGCGGGGCAGGTCGTTATGCAGGGATTTGTGCGCTTCCATATTCCTTTGTGGGTGCGTCGGTCCATCACCATGCTGCCCTCCTTTATTGTGATCCTGATGGGGCTGGATCCGACCCGCATCCTGGTGATGAGCCAGGTGCTGCTGAGCTTTGGTATTGCGCTGGCGCTGGTGCCGCTGCTGGTGTTCACCAGTGACAAAAAGTTGATGGGCGATCTGGTCAACAGCGTGATGGTCAAACGGGCAGGGTGGGCGATAGTGGTGCTGGTGGTGGCGCTGAATCTGTGGCTACTGATTGGCACAGCAATGGGATTATAAAAAAGGCGCCGCGAGGCGCCTTTTTCGTATCAGTGATGATGACCGTGACCACGACCATGGCCTTTGCGGCCGCGATGGTCATCACGATCTCTCCAGCCTTCGCGATAACCGCGTTCATAGGCGTTACGTTTATCCCAGCCACGATGGTAGCCGTTGTCATGTTTGTGCCAGCGTTTGTTACGCCATTCATAGTTACGATGCCAGTAGCCGCGGTCACGCCAGCCGCCACCGTCCCAGTAGTTACCGTAATTATCGCGATCGCCAATTTGTAATTTTACGGATGGCAACAGGGTGATTTCGCCAGCATTAGCGACCAGCGGGGCTGAAGCCATTAATACTGCTGCCAGAATCAGGGACCTGAACATTGTTATTCTCCTTCACGATCGGAGCCGTAATCGGCTTGTTAACGCAATATTAAGGGGCGGTAAAGCCCCGGATAATCGCTTTAACTCCTAATTCGGAAGGGCATAGCACTTTTTGCTAAAAGTGCCCTTATTCTTCACTGCTTAAAATTGTTTCAATTTCCTTCAGCTCTTCAGGCGTGAAGTGACGATTCGCCAGCATACCCACCGCATCGTCGATTTGCGCCGTTTTACTGGCACCTATCAGCACCGAGGTAATGGCTTCATGATGTAATACCCAGGCCAGCGCCATCTGCGACAATTTCTGGTTACGGCGTTCGGCCAGCGCATTGAGTTTGCGTACCTTCACCAGTTTTTCTTCAGTAATCTGATCCGGGTTCAGGAAGCGGCTACCGCTGGCGGCGCGGGAATCTGCCGGGATCCCGTTCAGATAACGATCGGTCAGCTGGCCGCCCGCAAGCGGCGAAAACGCAATGCATCCCACCCCTTTCTGCTTAAGCACATCCAGCAATCCCTCTTCAGGCGCGCGTTCCAGCATCGAGAATTTTGGCTGGTGGATAAGGCAGGGGGTGCCCAGATCGTCGAGGATTTCGATGGCCTGTCGCGCCAACTCGGCCGGGTAGTTGGACAGCCCAACGTACAGCGCTTTGCCCTGACGCACGATATGGTCGAGCGCTTTCATGGTCTCCTGCAACGGCGTTTCGGGATCCGGGCGGTGGTGATAGAAGATATCCACATACTCCAGCCCCATGCGTTTCAGGCTTTGATCGAGGCTGGCGATCAGGTATTTACGCGAGCCCCAGTCGCCGTACGGCCCCTCCCACATGGTATAACCCGCTTTGCTGGAGATGATCAGTTCATCACGCAAGCTGCTGAAATCCTCCTGCAAAATCCGCCCGAAGTTACGCTCTGCCGATCCCGGCGGTGGACCATAGTTGTTGGCAAGGTCAAAGTGGGTAATGCCCAGATCAAAAGCACGATGTAAAAGTTGACGGCTGTTTTCGATCAGCGTGGCGTCGCCGAAGTTGTGCCACAGCCCGAGGGAGATGGCGGGCAGCTTAAGGCCGCTTTGCCCACATCGTTGATATTGCATTGATTGATAAAGATTTTGATCTGCCTGGTAAACCATGAGTTTTGTCCCTCTGCATCAGAAAGTCATCCAGTGTATACGTTTACACAAAGACGAAAGCAAACAGATTAGCGCGCAAAAATACGTAAAGCATGGTTTCCACGACCTGATTATTCCCAATTCTGGACAGCTATCACGCTTCTTCAATACTCAAAGTGAAGTCAACATTATAAGGATAATAGTCATGCAAACCCCCTACACCGTCGCCGATTACCTGCTGGACCGCCTTACAGATTGTGGTGCCGATCATCTGTTTGGTGTGCCAGGCGACTACAATTTGCAGTTTCTCGATCACGTTATCGCCAGCCCGGATATTGGCTGGGTTGGTTGTGCCAATGAATTGAACGCCGCCTACGCGGCCGATGGCTACGCGCGCTGCAAAGGTTTTGCCGCGCTCTTGACCACCTTTGGGGTGGGCGAGCTTAGCGCCATGAACGGTATCGCGGGCAGTTTCGCCGAGCATGTTCCGGTTCTGCATATCGTGGGCGCGCCGGGCAGCGCTTCGCAGAAAAAAGGGGAGCTGCTGCACCACACGCTCGGTGACGGCGAATTTCGTCACTTCTATAAAATGAGTGAGCCCGTTACCGTCGCGCAGGCCCATCTCACTGAGCAAAATGCCTGCTATGAAATCGACCGCGTATTGACGGAAATGCTCCGGGAGCGCCGTCCGGGCTACATTATGCTACCTGCCGATGTGGCAAAAAAACCTGCCACGCCGCCTGTAAGCGCTCTCATTGATCGTCTTTATGAAAGTGACAGTTTCCGCCTCGATGCCTTCCGCCAGGCGGCAGAGAAAAGGCTGGCGGCGAGCGAGCGCACCGCGCTGCTGGCGGATTTCCTCGTCCTGCGTTACGGCCTGCAGAGCCAGCTCCAGCGCTGGGTGGAGCAAACGCCCATGGCGCATGCCACCTTGCTGATGGGGAAAGGCATTTTTGACGAGCGCAAACCGGGCTTCGCAGGCACCTACAGCGGCTCTGCCAGTGCCGCCGGAGTCAACGAAGCCATTGAAGGAGCCGATACGGTGATCTGCGTGGGGACACGCTTTACCGATACCCTCACCGCCGGGTTCACCCACAAACTCACGCCGCAGCAGACTATCGACGTTCAGCCGCACGCCTCGCGGATCGGGGATGTCTGGTATACCGGGATCCCGATGACCCAGGCGATTGAGGTGCTGTCCAGCCTCTGTCATCAGTATGCCAGCGCCACTACGGCGACCCGTCCGGCGCGTCAGCTGCATGCGGTCCACCCCGGTACGTTAAGCCAGGACAGTTTCTGGCAAACGCTACAAACCTTTATTCGTCCGGGGGATATCATTCTGGCCGATCAGGGAACCTCCGCTTTTGGTGCGGGCGCACTGCGCCTACCCGAAGACGTGAATTTTATTGTTCAGCCGATCTGGGGGTCGATTGGGTATACGCTTGCTGCCGCCTATGGCGCGCAGACGGCCTGCCCGGATAGGCGCGTGATTGCGATTACCGGCGACGGCGCAGCGCAGCTCACCATTCAGGAGCTGGGTTCCATGCTGCGGGATAAACAGCGCCCGGTGATCATGGTGCTGAACAACGAAGGCTACACGGTTGAGCGCGCGATTCATGGTCCCAATCAGCGTTACAACGACATTGCCCTGTGGAACTGGACGCAGATCCCGCAGGCACTCAGCCTGGATTGTCAGGCTGAGTGCTGGCGGGTGAGTGAGGCGGTGCAGCTGGAAGAGGTGCTGGAAAAAGTGGCGCACCCGGAACGGCTTTCGCTGATTGAGGTCATGCTGCCGAAAGCCGATGTTCCGCCGCTGCTGAGTGGCATCATCCAGGCGCTGGAGGCGCGTAAAAGCGCCTGATTATTTGTCCTCGCCAGAGGCAGCCAGCATCGGTCTGCCCGCCAGCAACAGCCAGGCGGGCAGCATCACAATACAAAGGAGCGGCAGCAGGGTGGTGTCTGGCACCACCACTGCCGCCATAAACAGGCTCAGCCACGCATCCCGGGTAACAACCAGCACCAGTCCCAGAATCGAACAGGAGATGGTGATCGCCGCCGGAACCGCCTCAACGTGCTCATGCAGCATCAGCCCCAAGGCAACGCCGACAAACACCGCCGGGAAAATGCGTCCTCCGCGAAAACCGCAGGCCGCTGCCACCACCAGCGCCGCCAGTTTGATCAGCGCAAAAAGCAGGTAATCGGAGACGGTGAACACCTGGCTGAAGGCCATCTGCTGCATCTCATCCAGCCCTTTAAACAGCGTAATGTTCCCCCCGACAGCGCCGAGGATCCCCATAATCAGTCCACCCATCCCCAGGATCAGCACCGGATGCTTCAGGCGATGCATCAGCCGGTGCAGGCGCGGCAGACACCAGACCGCCACCATCCCCAGCGCGATGGCGATGGCGGCAACAATCGCCCCGCTAAAGATATCGGCCAGCTGCATCTGGCTGTAATGGGCGATGGGCAATGAAAAGTGGGGATGGAAAAACAGGCTGGTGGTCAGGGCACCCGCGGCGGCAGACAACAGCGGGGCGAACAGGCGATCCCAGAGGGGGATGTCGGCATTGCCGCTCAGGGTCTGGGAAAATATCAGCGCCGCCGCAACGGGTGTGCCGAACAGCGCGCCGATGGTGCCCGCCGAGGCGAGAATGGTCCAGTCCAAAGTGTTAACCCGGGGCAAGATACGCGACCCCACGGCAACGGCGAGGGCGATATTCACCGCCATCACCGGATGCTCTGGCCCGAGGCTGACGCCCCCCGCCAGGCCGATAATCAGGGCGATGATCAGCCCGGGCAGGGCGGCCGTATCCACCGGCGCGCCAATCAGCGGCTCTGTCGCCGGATCCGGCCCGGCATGGCCAGGGCTGTAGCGGATCACCAGCCCCACGGCAATGCCGGTTAAGGTCAGGATTAAAATCACCCAGGTCGGAGAACTCGCGTTGAGGCCAACTGTGGAAGGTAATGACGTCCACAGTACCGACTGTAATACGGCGGCAACTTTCATGATCACAATCAGAATCAGGCTGGAGGCGACGCCAATAATCAGCGCGGGAGGGGCCAACAGCAGCATCGTTCTGGCTCGCGGATGGAGCATGATGATTTCCTTGTAAAAAATGGCGATCTTTACTTTGCACGCTCAGACTGATGCTAATAGTGCAAATGGTGCTGAAACGGTAAAGTTATTCTGTGATGAAGATCTATAATCCTGGGGTGCTTTTATTCAGGTCGTTGTTGTTATCGGGCCTTGAATTTAGAGTGTACCAAAGAGTTATTTTGACTTTAGCGGAGCAGTAGAAGAATGACAAAGTATGCTTTGGTAGGTGATGTAGGAGGCACTAACGCGCGTCTGGCGTTATGTGACGTCAACTCGGGGGAAATCTCCCGCGCCAAAACCTATTCCGGGCTGGATTATCCTAGCCTCGAAGCGGTGGTTCGTGTCTATCTGACCGAGCATGATGTCAGCGTGGAAGATGGCAGCATTGCCATTGCCTGCCCGATTACCGGTGACTGGGTGGCGATGACCAACCACACCTGGGCGTTTTCCACGGCGGAGATGAAAGCGAACCTCGGGTTTGCGCATCTGGAAATTATTAACGACTTTACCGCAGTGTCGATGGCGATCCCCATGTTAAAGCCGGAGCATCTGATCCAGTTTGGCGGCACCCAGCCGGTTGAAGGTAAGCCTATCGCGGTCTATGGCGCCGGTACCGGGCTTGGCGTGTCGCATCTGGTACACGTCGACAAGCGCTGGATCAGCCTGCCAGGCGAAGGCGGGCACGTGGATTTCGCGCCTAACAGCGAAGAAGAGGGCATTATCCTCGAAGAGCTGCGCGCGGAGCTGGGCCATGTGTCGGCAGAGCGCGTGCTTTCCGGCCCTGGGCTGGTCAATCTCTATCGGGCAATCGTGAAGTCTGACGGGCGTCTGCCAGAAAACCTGCAGCCGAAAGACGTGACCGAACGCGCGCTGGAAGACAGTTGCACCGACTGCCGTCGTGCGCTGTCGCTTTTCTGCGTCATCATGGGCCGTTTTGGCGGCAACCTGGCGCTGAATCTGAACACCTTTGGTGGAGTTTATATTGCGGGCGGGATTGTGCCGCGTTTCCTCGAGTTCTTTAAATCTTCCGGTTTCCGCGGTGGGTTTGAAGATAAGGGCCGCTTCCGCGACTACGTTCAGGATATCCCGGTGTACCTGATTGTGCATGACAACCCGGGGCTGCTCGGCGCCGGAGCGCATCTGCGTCAGACTCTGGGCCAGGTGCTGTAACCCTTCCTCCCCGGTGAAATGCCGTTCACCGGGGCTTCCTTTTTACAGGTGCATCAGCTGGCGAAACTCTTTCACCTTGCTGCGACTCACCGGCACCTGAAAATCCAGATCCTTCAGCCGCAAAATATAGGTGTTGTTAAACCATGGCTCGATCTCGCGGATCTTATGCAGGTTGACGCAGAACGAACGGTGGCAGCGGAAAAAATGGCTGGTTGATAGCTTGCTGCAAAATTCCGTGATGTTCATCGGCATAACGAACGACTCGCGGCGGGTATAAACAAACGTCATCTTTTCATGGGCTTCGGCGTAATAGATATCGTCCATCGGCGTCACGATGATGCGCTCATCCTTGATCAAATTGATGGTGTCATTTTCGCGCGTGGCTGGTGAAGCTGCGATCTGGCCTGCGCTGGACTGCTGCTGCCAGGCTTGCTCAAGCTTTTGCAGCATGCTGACGATCCGCGACTCCTGATAGGGCTTCAGAATATAGTCGAAGGCCTCCAGTTCAAAAGCCTCCACCGCATGCTCTTTCCACGCGGTGACAAAAACGATAAAAGGTTTAGTGGCAAACTGGCTGATGTTTTGCGCCAGCAGCACGCCGTCCAGCGACGGAATATTGATATCCAGAAAAATGGCGTCAACCCTGTTGTGCTGAAGATATTTCAGCACGTCCAGACCGTCCTCAAAAGTGCCGACGATCTCCATCTGGCTATGTTCTTTGATAAGCCAGCTCAGCTCCTGTTGCGCGAGTATTTCATCTTCCACAATGATGACTTTCATGGGTTACTCTCTCCAGGGCGATAACAACGTCTGCGCATGAACGGCGGACCGTTCATTGGGCACATAAAAGGCGATTTCGGTGCCCGGCTCAAGGCGGCGAATATGCAGCCCTTCACCATAGAGCAGCTTAACGCGGTGGTGAACATTCAGCAGGCCAATTTTATTGCCAGGCATCTCGTTCGACTCCACCCGCTCAATCACTTTTGGATCAATACCGTGGCCGGTATCGCGTACCGCCACCCGCACCCGGTTGCCGCACTCCGCCACGCTTATTGTCACCACGCCCTTGCCTTTGCGCGGCTGAATGCCGTGGACAATGGCATTTTCCACCAGCGGCTGGATCAGCAGGCTCGGGATCACGCAGTTTACCTCTTCATCAATGTCGTAGATGACGGTGAGCTTGTCGCCAAACCGCGCCTGCTCGATGGCGATGTAATCCTTAATCTGGTACAGCTCTTTTTTGATGTCGATCTGCTCGTCATCCTTTAGCTCGATGTTGTAGCGCAAATAGCGCGACAGGTTAAAGATCAGCTGGCGGGCGGTGTCCGGGTTCATTCGGATCGACGAGGAGATGGCATTCAGGGCATTGAACAGGAAGTGGGGATTAATTTTACTTTGCAGGGCGCGCAGCTCGGCCTTGTTGGCCATCTCCCGCAGCTGTTCGGCACGGGACACCTCCAGCTGGGTGGAGATAATCTGCGACAGCCCGACCGCCATCTCCTGTAAGGAGGATGTAATCTGGTGCGCATGGCAGTAGTAAATTTTTAGCGTACCGGTGACGACCCCTTTTTCCCATAGCGGGATCACCAGCATGGAATGGATCTCCGGGGTACGGTGGGCTTCGTCGTTATTTTTGATGATGATTTTGCCGTCACTGATGGCCTGGCGGGTAGTGGGGCTGACGGTGTCGTCATTATCCTGGTAGTTATGTTCACCCACGCCCACATAGGCCAGCACCCGGTTAATATTGGTAATGGCGACGGCATCGGCGTGAATGTCGGTGCGGATGATGTCGCAAACTTTACGCAGGGATTCGGCGTTAATATCACGAAACAGCGGCAGGGTTTTATTGGCAATATCCAGCGCCAGCTTGGCCTGGCGGGCGGCGCTGGCCTCTTTTTCGCCCTCCACACTCTGCACCAGCAGCACAATAAAGCCCACACAGACGCTGCCGAGGATCATCGGAATGCCGATTTTCGACACGATATCCAGCCCCAGGTCGACAGTGGGGGCCCAGGCTACCACCAGGATCATGGTCAGGGTTTCGCAGATCATCCCGGCGATAATACCTGCCCGCCAGTGCTGTTTTTTGGGGATTTTACGGTTGATCCAGCCCGATAAGATCCCCGCGATGATGCTGGTGATCAGGCAGGGGACTGCTGTCACGCCGCCGATATCAATCAGGTAACGATGAAGTCCGGCGATGACGCCGGTGATGATCCCGACCCAAGGGCCAAACAGGATCCCGCCGGACATCACGGCAATGATGCGCACGTTGACCAGAGATCCTTCCACCGGCACCCCGGACCAGGTGCTGAACAGGGCAAACATGGAGAAAATGGCGGTTACCGCCAGCAGCTCGCGCGGCGAGTGGGCCGATTTATGCAGCAGCTCGCGAAACAGGCGGATGCGGATGAGGAAGAACAGGCAAATCAGCATTAATGCCGCCCGATCGAAGACCGCCAGCAGCATATTAAATATTTCGTGCACAGTGTGACCTGGGAAAACGGGAAAAAACCATGATAAAAAACCTCACGCCCAATGACCAGTCATCCGTCGGTTTTATCAAATGGGGAGAAACCACACTCTTCAAAGGGGAAGGTGTTAGCTTACCCTGAACGTTGCGCCTGTGAGAAAAACCACCCGGAAGTCGTAAATCTAATGATATTAAAGTGTTAACAAAAAAGCCTTGAAAAGACATCCGGTCATTTTTACTTCCCGTTTTATCCGCAGCAGAGTTCCCGTTTTTGCGCTGCGATTTTTTTATTTATCCCTCTCGACAAGGCGAATTTTTTCAGGTTATTTTCTAAGCACGCCACACAACGTGGCGACGTCGCTCGGACGGTCCGGGCGCTAACGTTATCTGAGGTAGGTATGGCTGATTCCAGTCCTGAACGCCGTTTTTCGCGTATCGATCGTCTCCCCCCGTATGTTTTTAATATTACCGCTGAACTGAAAATGGCTGCGCGTCGGCGCGGCGAAGACATTATTGATTTCAGTATGGGCAACCCGGACGGCGCTACGCCGCCGCATATCGTGGAAAAACTCTGCACCGTCGCCCAGCGCCCGGATACGCATGGCTACTCCACTTCCAAAGGCATCCCACGTTTACGCCGCGCCATTTCGCGCTGGTATCAGGACCGCTATCAGGTGGAGATCGATCCCGAGAGCGAAGCCATCGTCACCATCGGCTCGAAAGAGGGGCTGGCGCATCTGATGCTGGCGACCCTGGATCATGGCGACACGGTGCTGGTGCCGAATCCCAGCTATCCAATCCATATTTACGGCGCAGTCATCGCCGGGGCGCAGGTTCGCTCCGTGCCGCTGGTGGAGGGCGTTGATTTTTTCAACGAGCTGGAGCGCGCTATTCGCGAAAGCTATCCCAAGCCGAAAATGATGATCCTCGGTTTCCCCTCCAACCCGACCGCACAGTGTGTCGAACTCGATTTCTTTGAAAAGGTGGTGGCCCTGGCGAAGCGTTACGACGTGCTGGTGGTACATGACCTGGCCTATGCCGATATCGTGTATGACGGCTGGAAAGCCCCGTCGATTATGCAGGTTCCCGGCGCGCGCGACGTGGCGGTGGAGTTCTTCACCCTGTCGAAAAGCTACAACATGGCGGGCTGGCGCATCGGCTTTATGGTCGGCAACAAGACGCTGGTGAATGCGCTGGCGCGCATCAAAAGTTACCACGACTACGGCACCTTTACCCCGTTGCAGGTAGCGGCCATTGCTGCCCTCGAAGGGGACCAGCAGTGCGTGAAAGATATCGCCGCGCAGTACAAGCGTCGCCGCGATGTGCTGGTCAAAGGGCTACATGAAGCAGGCTGGATGGTCGAGATGCCGAAAGCCTCCATGTACGTCTGGGCAAAAATCCCGGATGCCTACGCCGCGATGGGGTCGCTGGAGTTCGCCAAGAAACTGCTGCAGGACGCAAAAGTCTGTGTCTCACCCGGGGTGGGCTTTGGCGAGTACGGTGATACGCACGTGCGTTTCGCGCTGATTGAAAACAGCGACCGTATTCGTCAGGCGGTGAGGGGCATCAAGAGTATGTTCCGTGCTGACGGGCTGTTGCCGCAGGGGACAAAAACGGCGCCAGAGCAGGCCGGGCAGTAAGTAGCAAAAAAAACAGGAGCCAGTGGCTCCTGTTTTTTTAACTGCGTTTTCTTCGCTCAGTTCATCATCAGGGCAAAGGTGCCGACCCAGGCGAACACAATTACTGAAAAACCCATAAAGAAATATTTCACGTTCATCGCTCCGCGTATATCGTGATACGCATTAAATTCAGAGTCCAACTGAGTATAGAGAACTGAAGTCAGGCCAAAGCGGAAATGAGAATTATCCCCGTTAGGCGTCGACACCAGCTCAGAATTCTGTGCTTTCTCGCTACCAGACGGCGCTAATGTACGCTTAAATTTTTGGGGTGACAAGAGGCATTTTCTTAAATAATTTCCGCGACTTACGGGTGTCGTGGAACGGCGACAGTTTAATTTCGCAGGGTAATAAACTGCGCCTGAGCAACATAGCGTGCTAACGATAAAGCAAGGTGATGACAGGTGATTGAAAAGGTTAGTTTCAAGGTGAAACTAACCTTCGGCAGAGGGCTAACGGTAGAGAGACGGTTCACCTTCAGGACGGGTTTTGAAGCGGCGATGCACCCATAAATACTGCTCTGGCGCACGCATGATCTCTTTCTCGATCACCCGATTAATGTAGCCTGCGGCAGCAATCTCTTCCTGCGGATAGTTTTCCAGTTCCGGCATGATAAACAGGCGATACCCGCTGTTATCGGTTTTTCTTACCATAGTCACGGTCAACATGGTGGCTTTGGACAGGCGTGAAATCACGAAAGTGCCGTTAGTAGTGGCGACATCTTTTACCGCAAAGAACGGGGCGAAGCTGCTGCCATTGCGGCCATAATCCTGGTCAGGGGCAAACCACACGGCTTCCCCTTTTTTCAGGGCGCTGACCAGACCGCGTAAATTATTACGGCTAATCATGGCCTTATTGGAACGCATGCGACCGCGGGTCTGCACCCACTCCATCAGGGCGCTGTTATGCGGCCGATAGGTGGCCATCATCGGCTGGCATAAACCCATCACCCGGCCACCCAGTTCCAGCGACATAAAGTGTACGCCGATTACCATCACCCCACGGTTCTTGGCCTGAGCACGCTGCAAATTTTCCAGGCCTTCCACGTCGAACCACTTGCGTACCCGGTGATCCGGCCAGAACCAGGCCATCCCCGTTTCCAGTAACGCCATGCCAATGGATTTAAAATTTTCAGTAATCAGATGCTCGCGCTCTTCGGGCGATAACGCCGGAAAACAAAGCTCAAGGTTTCTGCGACCGATGGACTCCCGGCGTTTCAGAAAACGACGCGAGATACTACCGAGGGTGGCACCCAACCAGCGCAGCACCGGGTAGGGAAGTTGCACGAGAAGCCACAGAACACCCAGACCAAACCACGTAAACCAGTAACGCGGGTGCAAAAGGGAGAGGGTGAATTTGCATTGAGACAAGATAAAACAACCTTTATGAAGAATGTGTTGGTAGCGCCAGAAGGGCGATACGCCATACTGCTTATATGACCCGTATTAATACTAATCGTTCCGGGCTGTTACCGTACAGGTCGACTGGTCTGATAATGCGTGTTGACGTTGGGCGGCGTAATGTAGCACTGATATATCTCAACTGCTAACACTACTTCGCGCTTAAAAAACCGGCAAAAAACAGGCCAGATTTTGGTCCGAAAAAGAGCTTATTTATCATCTGTTTCATAGCCAAAATCAAAGCCCATCAACACGTTTTCGCGTAGGGCATGATTTAACGGATAGCTGTAACTTTGTCCGATACTGACCGCATGAATAACCCGCAACAGGGTGCCGCCGCTCAGCGCCGAGGACTGCCCGGTAATCGCCACTTCTGCACCCTGCAACCCATGGCGTAAAGCGTGATACGCAGGAGAAGCCGTAATGCTGTTATTCATCACGCTGAATATCCCCAGCAGCAGGCAAATCAGCAGCACCGGAAAGCTTAGCGGATGGCGGTTGATGAAGCGAACCGGACGCCACGACGTGAGATACAACAGGGCCGCGCTCAGGGGGAGCAGCAGCAAATAAAGCAGTTTTGCCAGATGGGTAAGCGCGCCGAGCAGGGAGAACATCAGCGCAATAGGCGGGACAATGACCGCGCGCGCCGCATCTTCTCCCTGTTTTTCATTCGCGCCGCCCGCCCCGTAGCTTGCCAGGGCGGCCTGCAGGTGGGGGAGTTGCTGTTGCACGGCGTAATCAAGATGGGGGGCATGCAGTTCAAGAGCAAACTGCTTCAGCGCATCCTCTTTGGGATATTCAGGACGAACCCTGCTCTGGACGGGAAGCGCCAGCCTCTCACGCAGCCGGTCCTGCACCACCTCCAGCATGAAAAATGTCTCCCAGTCGAGTTGAGCCGGGATCATTACGCCGTGATAACGCACATTTTTCTGTGCAACGGTGTGGTAGTCCAGATAATCCTTGTAAATGTCCGCACGTGCCGCCAGCCAGGCTTTGTAATAGTTGAGGGGTCCACCCTCCTGGATGCTGATGCTGTCACGCAGGTTTTGCGCTGCCTCGCTTTCAAGCAGATCGTGATAGCGGCTGACCGAACTCATCAACAGCGGTAGCATCGCCAGAAAGGCTTTTCCCGAGGGGCTGGTCCAGGTCTGCCGCTGCCCACCGTCTTCATCCTGTGGGATCCCCTCAAGCGTCTGGTGCCCGTCAATTAAGGACTGCTGATAGAGCTGTGCCAGCAGGGATTTCTGGCGAAACTCACCGGTGCTTTGCGCGACCTGGTGCTCAATCACCCGTTCCACCGCCTGCCAGGTCACCACGCCGGTCAGCAGGCAGAGCGAAAACACCATGCTTGCCACATACAGCGGGGGAAACGCGATGCCGCGTTTTTTCAGCCGGGCGTTGCCCGCCAGCACCAGCTGTAGCACCAGCAGAGCCGCGGCGATGGCGGTTAACGCCCGGCCATAGCGTTCCATACTGTGGATGTCGTCAGGCGTGGAGAGGCTTCCCACCATATCCAGCAGGCGCGAATTGAATGCCAGCTCGCAGATGAGGTAGATGAGGGTAAGGATAATCACCAGGCTGTTTTGCCAGAGAGGCAGCACCGGACGCCGGATATCCGGGCGGCTGCTCAGCTCGCCGAGGGCGCGTTCTGTCATGATTTCAGCTCCAGACTCGTCTGCCGGCTTATCGCCGGTTGCCAGATCTGCTCGGGCAATGAATTATCCAGCACCGGCACGGCTCTGGGCTGACGTTGTTCTGCTGCTTTGATCGGCGGGCGTTTTTTCGCTTTTACGCGGGGCGGTTCGTCTTCTGGCGCATCGTTGTACCACGCCTGCACGCGCTGCACAGGCATCACCGGGGGCTGAACGTACGCGGGGCGATAATATTTTTGCACCGGCCGCCCCCGGCTGGCGGCATTATCATGGGAAGCACAGCCGCTTAACGCGAGGATCAGGGCTAACAGCATGGACCCGCAGCGGGGGATGTTTTGCAGTGGCACGCTCATCAATTTGTCCTGACCCTGTATCACAGCGGAGTGATGTCTCCTTAACTGTAATCGGGAATTTTCATTCAGGCAGTTATAGCCCCTGAAAATTCCACATTTGCGCCGCTCCGTTGAGACGGCGTTAGGGTCAGTATGTATTCCTCCTTACCCTTCACGCCTCATGATTTTTGAGTATTCATTGCGTGCCCGTCATCCGATGGCATGAGGCCAAAGCGGCTATCCAGCGTCATGGTCAGCCTACATTCGCCGTTAACACTGACGCCACGCCAGCCCGCGCCGTGTTCGCCCTCCCGCATAATCGCCATCCCCTGCGCCTTCAACTGCGCGAGCAGATCGGCAAACTCAGCCTCGTTAACCGGTCGCGGCTGCCAGAAGGTCTTTTTATTGTCGGTATAGATCGGCAGAAGCTGGATCTGCGGCGTCGGGTGGCCGAGCAGCAGACGAACAATAAAACCGTACGCGGGCATGCCGCGTGCCTGATACTCGCCGTTACTGTTAAATACGGCATTGCCGATGCTGTAGACCACCAGGCTCTCGCCGAGCCGGGCGGCATCACCCACCATATGCGGCCCGGAGCCGATGATCAGGTCGGCACCGGCCTCGCTCAGGCGTTTCGCCTGCGCCCGCTGTCCGGCGGTGGTCCAGCGGTAGTCCAGTCCCCAGTGGGCCAGCACGATAGTGGTGGCCGGACAGGGGCGGGCTTTCTCCAGCCGCAGCTGCCCAAGCAGCCCGCCACTCAGACAGGCGACGCCCGCGCGGCGTGGACGGGCGTAGAAGGCACACTCATGCTCCATATAGCGTCGATACCAGTAGGCGCTGTAAATCTTGTACTGCCTGCCGCCCACCGTCAGCACCAGCGGAGCATGTGCCTGCCGGGCATCCAGCCCCGCCCCGATGCAGGCGATCCCGCCTTCATTAAACGCCGCCAGGGTGCTGTGCAGACCCGGTAGTCCGGCATCCATGGCGTGATTGTTGCCCAGCGCCACCGCGTCGACGCCCTGTTTACGCAGCGCGGCAACCGAGGCGGCCGGATCCCCGGTCAGACAGAACGGTTTTCGGCCTTCCAGGCTGGCGCTCAGGTCGGTGGTCAGGGCAGCTTCAAAGTTGGCGAGGGTAAAGTCGCTACCGCGCAGTATCGGGGCGATAGCCGCGAAGCTGTGGTCGTAGCCGTGGCGCTGCAGGGCATCGTCAATTCCCCGCGCCTGGCGTCTGCGGGTATACCACTCGCCAAAATAGGTATCTCCCAGCAGGGTGAGGGTGGCGGCAAGCTGGGTGAGATGCCGTTCCACCGGCGCCGGGGCGAGAGCTGGCTGACTGTTCCCGGCGCTGGCAAGAAGTCCATCCAGCAGATAGTCGAGATGGAAGGCGTCATCCGCCCCGGCGGCGCAGGTCAGCCATAACTCGCCGGCAATCCACTGCAACGCAACGCCCCAGCGCCCCGCACCGAATTGCCCCCACGCGCTGCCGTCGCTGTGCAGGTTGCTGCTTTTTCGGTACACCCGCTCGCCAATTGCCGCCTCAGGCTCAGCCAGCCAGGGTAACAGGTGCGGGTAGCGCTGGTGGAAATGGCGCACCAGCCTGGCGACATCGGCCAGCGTCGTGCGCTGTCCGGGGCGGGGACGACCGGAGACGTTATTGATATGGGTGTGGCGCATGCCAAGCCTGGCGCTCAGCGCCCGGAGCTGTTTCAGCGCCGCTGCGCTGCTGCCCGCCAGCAACTCAGCAAGGTGGATGGCCGCATCGCAGGCGTTATGGATCAGCATCCCCTGTACCAGCGATTTTACGGGTACGCTGCTACCCCGGGGCAGGCCAAGCGCGGGGTTGTCCTGCAGGATGGCGGCAGCTATATCGCGAACGCTGACCGGGGTCTCGAGGGTGAATTGTTTCGCCAGCAGACGCTCCGCAACGCAGGCGGTAAGCAACAACTGGCTGAGGTAGCCCGACGCAAAGGTGCTGTCGCTCAGCTCAGAAAGCCGCTGTTCACCGGTGGAAAGATTGATCAGCAGACGTGCGGTTTGCCCTTTTTTGAGCGCAGGCGAGGCTGCGAGGCGGGTTTTCAGCAGGCCGACGACCCGCTTAAAGTCGGAATTACGCCTGCTGCCTTTGACCAGCACGATATCGCCGTCGCGTAACCTCGGCGCTGCGGCCTCGACCAGGGCCTCGGCAGTGAGGAAGTGACCGCCGCGAACAGGCGCTGGCAGGGCATCGTGCAGAGCCTTCATCTCCTCGCCGTGTAAAAATGCCTGCTGGCAGCCTGCCGCCAGCAGGGGTTCCGCCAGCGCGCGGTGGATCGCCCCAGCCTGGTCACCGAGGTTGACGATCCGCCCCAGCAGAGCGATCACCCGGCCCCCGCCGCTTCGGGCGCGCTGCGCCGTAACCTCAAAGGCGTTGAGCATCGACAGGTATTCAGCGTTGTAGCTGTCATCAATCAGGGTGACAGCTCCGCCGTCCGGCAGCGGCAGGGCGGTAATGCCCATATGCTGTCCGTCGCCGCGCCAGGCTTCGAGGCGATTGATACTCTGCGCCACGCTGACGCCCAGCAGATCGGCGGCAATCAGCGCCGCCACCGAGTTGAGCGCGCCGCCCTTACCGGGCACCGCTGGCCGGTAACTCAGGGTCTGGTTGCGCAAGGCGAGGGTGATGTGGCTTCCGTGTGCCTCCGGGGTAAACGCCGTGATACGTACGTCTGCCGCGGGGTGGAAACCGTAGCTGATGATGCGGGCGCCGTCGCGGGTAACGCCCTGCGCCACAATGTCATACCCGGCCATATCGCGGTTTAAGATGGCGTAGCCGCCCGGAATCAAACCGTGGCTGATGCGGGATTTAAACCGTGCCACGTCCTCAAGGGTGGTCACATTCTTGCCCACCTGAGTCATGCCGATTTCAGTCACGATAACGATATGCGGCTTGATCTGGGGGCCGATCCCGCCGTTGCGCATCCACAGGGCCGAGATCGCCACTTCCATTACCACTGCCTGCGGGTTGCTGATGGCGCGAGCCAGCGTGAGGCATGCCCCCGTGCGCGTATTATTGCTCTCGCGGCTCGACACCACCGACATGCCGGGAGTCAGAATGCTGCTCAGCATCGCTTTGGTCGTGGTTTTCCCTACCGTACCGGTGATTGCCACCAGTTTACCGTCCAGCCGTCGCCGCGCCTCTTCGGCCAGCCATTGCAGTGCCTGATAGCTGTTGCCGATGACCAGTTGGGGGAAGTCGGGGGGCAAATTCTCAAGCCGCCGCTGGACGATCGCCCCGCAGTAGCGGGAGGCGTGACGCGAAAGTGACAGATGGGTATCGTCCCAGCCCGCATAAATGCCGGTATTGCCGGAACCTCGCAGCCAGGTGTCGGTATCCATGGCAATGAACAGGCAGGGACGGGTGGGTTGCGACTTAGCATGATAAATGGCGACGTCTTCAGCTCGCCAGTCATCATCCGGGCGATTGTGCCAGACGCCGCCGGGCAGTTTATCGAGATCGGTGGCCGTCCATCCCGGTGCGTTAACACGGCGTTGGCGGGGTGATGTCTGGCTCATGATCGTATCCTTAACTGTGTGGGATGTGCCCGCGCTGCGGGCAACGTTTTATGGCGTTGATAGCGGCATTGCCCAGCAGATCGTGGTACTCCGGCGAGGCGGCGGGACGTTCGAGCAGGGTGACCCGGTGGCCATGCTCGCGCAGCGCAGCGGCAAAGCGCGCCTGCAGATCGAACGGCGTGTTGCGATCCTGCGGGTTGCCGACCACCAGGATCAGCCGCTGGGGATCGGCGGCGATCCCGTTAATATGATCGAGCGGATCCCAGGGGGCAGGGAGTCCGGTGCCGTCCAGCGTGGGGGTGAGAGGCTCATTGTGCTCCTGGCGCAGACGCTGCGCCCGCTCCAGCAGGCCCCAGGCACCGGAGGTCAGGACCGCGCAGTCGATATCGCGGCGACCGAAGGTCAGCAGTGCTGAAGCGGCGGTAGCGCCGCCGCTGTGCCCGCTGAGGATAAAACGCTGAATGCCGTAGCGGGCTTTGATGGCGTCGAGGGCGGCGGCAATCGCCTGAAACTCTTCCGCCTGACGGCGGCGGTAGTGATTGCCGCTGGAGCCGTAGGTGCCGGGTCGGGCAATGATAATCGTCGGCAATCCGGTCTGGCGCAGCATGGCCCGGGCCTGACGGCGTTGTGCCTCGGCGGTATTACCGGGGATGGTGTCGGGGGATCGCTTAATCTGTGAAACCCGGTCGCCTTTCAGTACCACCAGCGCCAGCGGGGCGTCACGCAGCGTGCCAGCGCTGAAATAACGCATGCAGGCCTCGCCCTTAGGGTACTGCACCCAGGCGGCGTCGTTGCTGGTCGGGCACTGTTCCCGGCTGGCCGGTTGGTTCCACAGCAGTGGCGTCTCAGCCTGAGCGAATACGCTTATCAGCAGCAGGAAACCTAACGCACACCCTCGACTCAACACACCGCCCCCGGAGGAAACAATAGACATACAGAATACACAACGCATCACACATAATGTTATCATCGGTTAGGATTTTTCTGACAGGGTTCCTTTGGCGTTATCAGGAGTTAAAATGCCGCTCAGCCACTTTTTAGCGCAAATCCGCCCGGCGATGGAGTTGCTGGACGTTGCGCCTAAACCGCCGATTTGCCCCAGCTGGGCAATCTTTTTTAGCGCCTCCAACGGTCAGCAACGTGCCCACATTGTGCTGGGTCGCGGCGACACCTTTGAGCAGGCCTGGCAGCAGGGCGTGCAGGCGTTACAGCAGTGGCAACAACAGAGCGGCACTGACGTCTGCTGGCTGCGGGTTGACCTTGTCGATAAGGTAGAGGCGCTACGCTGGGACACCCTGGAAGCCCGATTAGCCAAAACCAAACGTAACTATTTTCGCTATGGCCTGAGCCTTGATCCGGCGTTTTGCTACGCCATGCTGGAGCAGGAAATCGCCGCCAATGCGCTGCTCTACCACGGGGACCATGGCGTCGCCACGGCAAATGCCAATAATCTGGCCCATTTCTCTCGTCGTCGTTTCGGCGCGGTGCTGAGCTGGCCCGAACAGCCTGACCAGACACTGTGGCGCTTTACCACCCGGGCGCTGTTTTGCGACGGCGAGCAGTTGCTGCCCCTCGAATCGACAGGACGTAACAGCGGCTATCGTCAGCTTCCCGACTGGCAGGCAACGGCGTTGGAGCCGATGATCGCCTCGGCCACCGACTATCTGGCGCGCCAGATCACCCCTTCCGGGCGCTACCAGTACGGCTGGTTCCCTTGCTTTGATCGCGCCATTCCGACCTATAACGCGCTGCGCCACGCCAGCTCAACCTATGCCCTGCTCGAAGGCTGGGAAGTCACGCAGCAGCCGGAACATCTTGCGGCAATCGAGCGGGCGCTGGCCGATCTCTGTGCCCATTTTATTCGCACCTGTACGCTGCCGGATGGCAGCGAAGCCGATTTCCTGGTGGATACCGGGGATGAGATTAAGCTCGGCGGCAACGCGGTGTGCATCCTGGCGATGGCGAAATACAGCGAGCTGACCGGGGATAATGGCTACCTGGCGCAGATGGCGCGGCTGGCGAACGGGATCGGCTTTATGCAGGATCCCCAAACGGGCGGGTTTGTGCATGTGCTTAACGCCGGGGATCTGTCGCTAAAGGCGGCACATCGCATTATCTATTATGACGGCGAAGCGGCTTTCGCGCTGATGCGCCTCTACGGGCTGACGAAGGCACCGCGCTGGCTGGAAATGGTCGAACGGGCGATGGATCACTTTATCGAACAGAAGCACTGGCAGGCCCACGATCACTGGCTCAGCTACTGCGTGAACGAGTTGACGCTGTACCGGCCACTGGAGCGCTATTACCAGTTTGGGCTGGATAACGTGCGCGACCACCTCGACTTTGTGCAGAACCGGGTGACGACCTATCCCACGCTGCTGGAGCTGATGATGGCGGCATCGCGGATGATCGCGCGGCTTGAAAGCTCACCGCATAAGCATCTGCTGGCGGGCTTCGACATGGCAGTATTCAACCAGGCGCTGGAGACCCGCGCCCGCTATCTGGCTAATGGCTTTTTCTGGCCTGAGCTGGCGATGTTCTTTAAAAACCCGGCGCGGATCGTCGGCAGCTTTTTTATACGTCACCATAGCTACCGCGTGCGGATCGACGATGTTGAACACTACCTTTCTGGCTATGTCGCGTACCGCCAACACTGGCGCGCCCTGACAGGCGAGCAGTGAGCCGTCTCCATGCGACCTCCTCGTTCCCGCCTCTCAGTGAGTTGTCGACGTTGGCTGTCGCTCTGGCTGGTGATATTGCTGGCTATTTCGCCCGGACTGGGTGCCGGGTGGGATTTCAGTGCCATCAGCACCCGCACCGAACGGCTGTATGGCCCGGCGACCCCGGCTGCCCGACAGCGGATAGATGAGTGGGCGGCCTTGCTTAACCAACCGTCGCAGGGCACGATCCAGGACAAGTTAAAGCAGGTTAACCAGTTTTTTAACGCCAGGATGGCCTTCCGGGATGATATCGTCGTCTGGAAACAGCAGGACTACTGGGCAACGCCGATTGAATTTCTGCGTAAAGGGGCAGGGGACTGCGAGGATTTTGCGCTGGCGAAATATTTCACTCTGCGCGAAATGGGCGTTCCCGCGAACCAGTTACGTATTACCTATGTAAAAGCACTCGAACTGAACCAGGCGCACATGGTGGTGACATGGTATCCCACCCCCACGGCGATCCCCCTGGTTCTGGACAATCTTAAAACCGCCATTCTGCCGGCAACGCAGCGTACCGATCTGCTTCCCGTGTACGCCTTCAACGGCGAAGGGTTATGGCTACCGCAGTCCGGCGGCAACAAACGCGTGGGCGACAGCAAACGGCTCTCCCGCTGGCAGGATCTTCTCACCCGAATGCGTGCAGAAGGATTTGTAATTAATGAATAGGATAGGGCCATGTCTCTTTATAAACAGCTACTGATCGGCATCTGTTTATTTACGTTTGTCATTTTCTGCGGCAACTTTGTGGTGACCCTGGAAAGCTCGCGGGAGCAGTACCGCAACCAGCTTAGCGCCCACGCGCAGGATGCCGCGACGGCGTTGGGGGTGTCGCTGACCACGCATATCGACGACCCGACCATGACCGAACTGATGGTGAACTCCATCTTCGACAGCGGCTATTTCTATCGCATCCGTGTGGTCGATATTAAGACCAATAAACCGATCATCGAGCGCAGCGATGTGCCCCAGAGTAGTCACGTACCGCAGTGGTTCGTGCGGCTGGTGCACCTCAGCCCCGGCGAAGGCGACGCCATTGTGATGCGCGGCTGGACGCAGGTCGCACGGGTTGAAGTGGTCAGCCATCCGATGTTTGCCCTGGCCCGCCTGTGGAACAGTATCGTCGCCAGCTTTTTGTGGCTGATCGGCTGTAGCCTGCTGTTTGTGCTTGCCGCCACCCTGCTGTTACGCCGTACGCTGCGCCCGCTTAACTATATTGTCGGCCAGGCGATGGCGATCTGCCGCCGCGAGTTTCTCAACGTATCGGCCCTGCCGAAGACCCCGGAGTTACGCCGGGTGGTAGAGGCGACCAACATGATGGTGACCCAGCTTAAGGCGCTGTTCAGCGAGCAGGCCCGGCGCACGGAGTCCTTGCGCCAGGAGGCCTATCACGACAGCCTGACCGGCCTGAGCAACCGCCGCGCGTTTGATATTCAGCTACAGTCACGCCTGAGCGATGAAGAGAACGCCGCCGGGCACATCCTGCTGCTGCGGGTCCAGGATCTGATGGGCCTCAACCAGCGGTTGGGCGGAGCGAAATCCGATCAGCTGCTGGTGGCGGTGGCGAATATTCTCACCGGCCTGCAGCGCAACTATTTTCACAACGAAGGCTTTGTTGCCCGCGTGCGCGGCGGGGAGTTCGCCATTATCGCCCCGCAGATCCTCGGGCAGGATCTCGATAACCTGAGCAATACCCTCAGCACGCAGCTCAAGGCGCTGTCTGAGATGGGCATGAGCGACGTTTCGCCGGTAGCCCACTTCGCGCTGGTTCCTTTTAATATTGGCGATACGCCGCAGGCAGTGCTGGCGCAGGCAGACCAGGCGCTGGCGAGAGCGGAAACGGAGATGCGCTTCTTTGCCAGCCCTGATACCACCTCGGCGACGGAGCGCGAAGAGGATCATCACAGCTGGTACACCCGGCTCGACGCAGTGCTGACCCACGGCGCATTCGAGCTTTTTTCCCAGCCGGTGTATGCCTGTAATAACGCGCAGGGGGTACAGCATCATAAGATCCTGGCCCGCATCAGAACCGAGGACGGGGAACTGGTGCCAGCGGGACGCTTTATGCCGTGGATCCACCGTCTCGATCTCAGCCGTCGCATGGATATCGTGATGCTTCAGCAGACCCTGCAAGAGCTGGCAAAATCACCGCGCCCGCTGGCGCTGAGTATCAGCGGTGCCAGCGTGGCGGACGACCAGAGCCTGAACGCCCTGCTGCAACCGCTGAAAGGCGTACCGCAGCTCGCTGCCTGGCTGACCCTGGAGCTGGATGAAAATGAGCTTCCCGACGTTGAGCGCGTAAACGTGCTGGTCAGTCGTCTGAAGGCGTTGGGTTGTCGTCTGGGGATCCAGCATTTTGGTGGTCGTTTCCACCTTATCGGCAATTTACCGCAGTGGGGACTGGCCTGGATTAAAGTTGATGGCAGTTATATTCGCGATATAGACAGCGAGGACGATAAAAAACTGTTTATTGAGGCTATTTACTGGGCGACCCGCCAGATTAATCTGCCGCTTATTGCCGAACGTGTGGAAACAGCGGGTGAACTGGCCATTCTGGAAAAAATTGGTCTGCATGGCGCGATGGGGCGCTATTTCGCTGACGCCAGTACGCTGGGTGGAAATTAACCTCACAGTCTGAATGGAGGCTGGAAATGTATTACGTAGAACGCGATACGGAAAAACGAATTATTCGGCTGGAGCTGACACCTTTTTCCTCAATGACGGAACAGCATGACCTGTGCACACCCGAGATTGACGAGTGGATGCGCCAGCGAGAGATCCGCGAAGCCACGCTGTATCAACTGCGGCAGAGCGACCTTGAGATGGTGCGTGTGCTGGAGGACCTTATCGAGGTGCTGATGAGCAAAGGTGTCATAACCATTACCGACCTGCCGCCAGCCGCGCAGGCGAAACTCACCAGTCGTGCGCAGGCGCGCCGCTCGCTGAGTGGGCTGGAAGGATTAATCGCAGATGATGATGAAGGGCTTATTTGAGTCGCTTTCTTTATACGGCGGGATTAATCAACATTAATCTGAAGTTAATGGTTTTACTCTTTTTATTGGTAGTGCATGTTATTTAGATTCCAAATGATACATGCCATCAATTAATATAGAGACCTGACACGGGCCTACATCAATAAAATTGTTGCTAAGGGGTGTATCCTTGTCGGTGTTGCACAGCAAATTACTAATACAGATTTAATTCTCTTTTAGCATTCTAAGCCTGAGCAATGGATGAATTGGGCGTGAACAGGATTGAGGGAAACAATATATGAGCGGCGTATCCGGGATCGTCAAAGCAGTAATAGGGCAGGTATTCGCAGTCAGTCCTGACGGCAGCAAGCGTTTGCTGACGGAAGGCGACAGGATCCTCGACGGAGAACAAGTTCAGACCGGGCCGACCGGCGCGATTTCCTTATCGCTGGCGGACGGCAAACAGGTTGATCTGGGACGGGACAGCCACTGGGACAGCTCAGGGCACGTGGCTACAGACGCCACGGCGGCCCAGCAGCAGGACATCGCGGCTATTCAGCAGGCCATTGCCGACGGGCAGGACCCGACGCAAACCCTGGAGGCGCCAGCCGCAGGCCCTCAGCCTGGCAACTCTGGCGGTGAGCCAGGCGGCAGCGGCGGCGGATCGCATACCCACGTCGTGCTCGATTTAACCGCTGAGGTTGTTGACCCTAATGCCGGTTACCCGACAATCGGCCTTGATTTCCCCGACGATGAGCGCCCGGAAGAAATAACGCTGCTTGATACTGACGATTCTGATGCTGATGCTGATGCTGATGCTGATGCAGATGCGGATTCTGATGCGGATTCTGATGCAGATGCCGACTCCGATTCTGACTCTGACTCTGACGCGGATGCGGATGCGGATGCCGACGCTGACGCTGACGCTGATGCCGATTCTGATGCAGATGCAGATGCAGATGCAGATGCGGATTCTGATGCAGATGCCGACTCCGATTCTGACTCTGACTCTGACTCTGACTCTGACTCTGACTCTGACTCTGATGCGGATGCCGACGCTGACGCTGACGCAGACGCAGACGCTGACGCGGATGCCGATGCCGATGCCGACTCCGATTCTGACGCTGACGCGGACGCCGACGCAGATGCGGATGCAGACGCCGACTCCGATTCTGACGCTGATGCGGACGCCGATGCAGATTCCGACGCTGACGCTGACGCGGATGCGGACTCGGATTCTGATGCCGACGCCGACGCCGACGCGGATGCTGATGCCGACGCAGATGCAGACGCTGATGCGGACGCTGACGCTGATGCGGACGCTGACGCCGATGCGGATGCAGATGCAGACGCCGATGCGGATGCGGATTCTGATGCCGACGCGGATGCGGATGCGGATGCCGATGCGGATGCTGATGCCGACTCCGATTCTGACTCTGACTCTGACTCTGACTCTGACTCTGACTCTGACTCTGACTCTGACGCGGATGCCGACGCGGATGCCGATGCCGATGCGGATGCTGACGCCGATGCGGATGCCGATGCCGATTCCGATTCCGACACGGACGCCGATGCAGACGCTGATGCGGACGCTGACGCCGATGCGGATGCCGATTCTGATGCGGATGCGGATGCGGATGCCGACTCCGATTCTGACGCCGATGCAGACGCTGATGCGGATGCGGATTCTGACGCTGACGCTGACGCTGATGCGGATGCGGATGCCGACTCCGATTCTGACGCTGATGCGGATGCCGACGCCGATGCGGACTCCGATTCTGATGCAGATTCTGACGCTGATGCGGATGCCGACGCCGATGCGGACTCCGATTCTGATGCAGATTCTGACGCCGACGCTGATGCGGATGCTGATGCAGATGCAGATGCGGATGCTGATGCTGATGCCGATGCTGATGCAGATGCCGATTCTGACGCCGACGCAGATGCTGATGCCGACGCGGATGCTGATGCTGATGCAGACTCTGATGCCGACGCAGATGCGGACGCCGATGCAGACGCTGATGCAGACGCGGATGCTGATGCTGATGCAGACTCTGACGCAGATGCAGATGCGGACGCCGATGCAGACGCTGATGCGGACGCTGACGCCGATGCGGATGCCGATGCCGACGCTGACGCAGATGCAGACGCGGACGCCGATGCAGACGCTGATGCGGACGCTGACGCCGATGCGGATGCCGACGCTGACGCAGATGCAGACGCGGATGCTGATGCCGATGCCGATGCCGACGCCGATGCCGACGCTGATGCTGATGCGGATGCCGATTCTGACGCCGACGCTGATGCGGACGCAGATGCTGATTCAGATGCCGATGCCGATGCTGATTCAGATGCCGATGCAGATGCGGATGCGGATGCGGACGCCGATTCTGATGCCGACTCCGATTCTGACGCCGATGCAGATGCAGATGCGGATTCTGATGCAGATGCCGACTCCGATTCTGACTCTGACGCGGATGCGGACGCCGACGCTGATGCCGATGCGGACTCCGATTCTGACGCTGATGCGGATGCCGACGCTGACGCAGATGCGGACGCTGATGCCGACGCCGATTCTGACGCTGATGCCGACGCTGACGCAGATGCCGATTCCGATTCTGATGCAGACGCCGACGCGGATGCCGACGCAGACGCCGATTCTGACGCCGATGCAGATGCGGATTCTGATGCAGATGCCGACTCCGATTCTGACTCTGACGCTGATGCGGACTCCGACGCTGATGCTGATTCAGATGCCGATGCCGACGCTGACGCCGATGCAGATGCAGATGCCGATTCTGACGCCGATGCCGATGCAGACGCCGATTCTGACGCCGATGCAGATGCCGATTCTGATGCCGATGCGGACTCCGATTCTGACGCTGATGCGGACGCCGACGCTGATGCCGATGCGGACTCCGATTCTGACGCTGATGCGGATGCCGACGCTGACGCGGATGCTGATGCAGATGCGGATGCCGATGCCGATTCTGATGCCGACGCAGATGCGGACGCCGATGCGGATGCCGATTCTGATGCGGATGCCGACTCCGATTCTGACGCCGACGCGGATGCCGATTCCGATTCCGATTCCGACGCGGATGCGGACTCCGACGCTGATGCTGACGCCGACGCTGACGCTGACGCTGACGCCGATTCTGATGCGGACGCTGATGCCGACGCGGATGCGGACTCTGATGCTGATGCTGATGCTGATGCTGATGCTGATGCTGATGCAGATGCAGATGCTGATGCAGATGCAGATGCGGACTCCGATTCTGACGCCGACGCCGACGCAGATGCAGACGCCGATGCCGATGCGGATGCGGATGCCGACTCCGATTCTGACGCGGATGCGGACGCTGATGCCGATGCCGATTCTGACGCCGACGCGGATGCAGATGCCGACGCAGACGCCGATTCTGACGCTGATGCGGATGCAGACGCTGATGCAGATGTCGATGCAGATGCGGACTCCGATGCCGACGCTGATGCGGATGCCGATGCGGATGCAGACGCCGACTCTGACGCCGACGCTGATGCGGATGCCGATGCAGATGCCGACGCTGATGCCGATGCGGATGCGGATGCCGACGCAGATGCCGACGCGGATGCGGATGCCGATTCTGACGCGGATGCCGATGCCGATGCCGATGCGGATGCAGACGCCGATGCGGATGCCGATGCGGATGCTGATGCCGATTCTGATGCGGATGCGGATGCCGACTCCGATTCTGACGCCGACGCGGATGCTGATGCAGACGCCGATGCTGATGCCGATTCCGATTCCGACGCGGATGCGGATGCAGACGCTGATGCGGATTCTGACGCAGACGCTGATGCTGATGCAGATGCGGACGCCGACTCCGATTCTGATGCCGATGCAGATGCCGACGCCGATGCCGATGCCGACGTCAAACTCACCGTCACCGTCACCCCTGGTGATAAGACGACCGAGACGTCAGATGACAAGATCATCCACATTAACGGCGGCAGCGGCGATCCGAACGGTTACGATATCCAGAATGGCGTGATTGTAGCGATCGGCAGTAACGTGCACGTCTGGCTGACCCCGGATAGCCCAGACGGTAAGATTCAGGGCGACTTCGTGCCGAAGGCCGACAGCCCGGATCAGATCCACTACTACAACAGCCAGGGTAACGCCAACGCCAATAACGACGGCAAGACCCATACCGATATCTTTGTAGTAGGTGACCATACGGGTGGCTACTACCAGCAGGGCGACTGGCCGCAGGATCGCTATGAATTCCGGCCGATCAACGGCATCACCGGCAACCAGGGCTTACCGCATAGCGATCAAGGTAAGGACTATATCTTTGTTCAGGGTAATGAGGCTGACTATACCGTCACCGGTGTCGATCATCCGCAGAACAACAAAAACAACGACATAGATAACCTGCATGTGGTCGATAACGAGACCGGGAAATCGCCGTTCCAGAATGCCAACGGCATCGAGGGCGTTATTTTTGGTGACGGCCCATCCTCCAGCCACGGCGGCGATACCACGGTCACTACCACGGCCACACTGAACCTCGACATAAATCTCGAAAGCTCAGATAACAGTGACCACCTGACCAGCCTCTCTCTGGGGGGCATTCCTGAGAATGCGACCTTTACGGGTAACTACACCAGTGTCAGTTACGACGCGGAGAATAAGGTCTATCACCTGACCTTTGATAATGACACCTCGCACTTTATCGGCCAGGTCAGCGTTGAACTCCCGGACGGTAAGAGCGATTTCGGTGAGATCACGCTGGAAGTAGGTTCTACCGCAGACGATCAGCATGAAACCGACTTTACCGTTGATGGCAAAGAGGGGGGCACCTTCGTGAGCGAAAGCCACGGTGGGGAAGAGCATGCTGATGATGCTATGGACGACGATCACTCGCTGATGGCCAGCCACAGCATTGAGGAGAGCCATGCCGATCATGACGTCGAGGAGAGCGATAAGCAGATCCATACCAGCAGTCTGGAGGCTGACAATCACGCCGCTTCGTTAATTGACGATGACAATCTGCTGCTTAGTACCACTGCAGAGCATAACGAGACGCCGACGGCATCGGCCGATCATGCGTTGCCGGGCGATGATCAGAGTGAAGCCTTTACCACGCTGCAGAGCGCCAGCCCGGGGCAGGACGAGCAGTTGAACTTTAGCGATCTCATCCATGACGAAGGGCATAACGATCTCAGCACCCTGATTCAGGCGGGTCCGCAGAGTGGTGCGGCCGACGGCCAGGCGGAGATTGAGCATGTGCCTGCTGAAGGCGGCGAGATCGCCGGAACGGACGGCTACGACGCCGGTAATGACGCGATGCTGGATAATCTGATCGCAAAACCGGAAGAGCATGCCTGATCGGCCGCCGCGCAGAGTGCAGTTGACTCTGCGCGGCAACAAAGATGATTTGAATTGACCTCAGACGAAGGATTCCGTCCGAACATTAACGCGCAGGATGCATTTTTCCCTCGGTCTAATGGGATTTTCTCTGGTGGGTATTGACCAATAATCAAGGGATATGAAGGAAAAGCAACAAAATGAAAAAGTACAGTCAGATTGTGATGGGTGCGGCGCTGGTGTTGAGCGCAACGCAGGGCCAGGCCACTACGCTTGAGCAGGCCGTAAAAGACAGCCTGCTCTGGCACCCGGAAGTTAACGCGTCGGTGAACAGCCGCTATTCTGCAGATCAGGATCTTCGCGCTGCCAAAGGTGGCTATCTGCCAACGCTGGATCTCACCGCCGGTACCGGTTGGGAGCAAACCGATAACGCCAGCACCCGCGCGGCAGGCGATCATCTGCGTGATTTGCACCGCAGCGAATCTGCCATCAACCTGCGCCAGAACGTCTTCAACGGTTTTGCCACGACCAGCGAAGTGGGCCGTCAGAAAGCGACGGTCAACTCGCGTGCCTGGACGGTGCTGAATACCAGCGAATCTACCGCGCTGCAGGCGATCCAGAGCTATCTCGACGTGCTGATGCGCCAGAAGATGGTGGCACTGGCAGAAGATAACCTGAAGAATCACGAACGGGTGTTCGACCAGATCCGCCTGCGTACCGAGCAAGGCGTGGGCCGTCAGGCAGACTTTGAGCAGGCACAAGCCCGTCTGGCACAGGCGCGCAACAACCTGCTGACCGAGCAAACCAACCTCGAAGACTCCCGCGCCAACTACCAGAGCATCACCGGCAAAGAGCCTGATACCCTGGTGATGCCCACTAAACTCGCCGTTCCCGCCTCGCTGGACGCCGCGCGTGCTGTGATGCTGGAAAACAACCCGCTGCTGAAACAGGCCGATGCCGATGTGGAAGCGACCCGTCAGCAGTACGAGGCGGCAAAATCGCGCTTTTACCCGGATGTGAATGTTGAAGTCGGTCGTACCATGGATAACAACATTGATGGCACCCGCGGGCACAGCCAGGAGTGGCAGGCGATGCTGCGTATGCGCTACAACCTCTATAACGGCGGCAGCGACCAGGCAACGCTCACCTCTTACGCCTACAAAATGAAAGAGGCGCAGGATGTGAAAAATAATGCCCAGCGCCAGCTGAACGAAGACCTGCGTCTGGCCTGGAACGCCCTGAGAAATGCCGGGCAGCAGGTGCCTATCGCGAAGGAGTATGCCGATCGCAGCGTGCAGGTGCGTAGCGCCTATCAGGAGCAGTTCAGCCTGGGCGACCGTACCCTGCTCGATATGCTGGACAGCGAAAACGAATTGTTCAGCGCTCAGCGCCGTTACGTTGAACTGCAGTTTGTCGATATGTTTACCACCTACCGCATCAGCGCCCGTACCGGTGAGCTGCTCAAAAACCTGAACATTCAGGCACCGTCGGCAGCGCAGCCGCTCGATCAAGCGCAACGTACCCAGGCAGAGCTGCCTGAGTTAAAATAGGGCCTTTGAAGGCTGACGGGGGTTATTCCGGCTGACACCGGGACAACCCTCTCTTTTTTATCTGCGGCATCGGTCTGCAGAACACTGAGGCAGAGAATGACGCCTGACATTGATTCCCCCGATTGCATCGAGAGCACGTCGCAGACGCAGGGCAGACAGGATCCGCGGCAAAGCCATGACGATCCGCTGCTGGATGCGCTGATGATCGTCTGTAAATTGCATAACATTGCCACCAGCCGCAACGTCCTGACCACCGGCCTGCCGCTGGAGGCCCATACGCTGACGATTGAGACCTTTCCGCGAGCCGCCGGACGGGCAGGGCTAAAGGCGCGGGTCGTGCAACGTCCGCTGGAAAACATTACCGCGATGTCTCTGCCCGCCGTTCTGCTGCTGAAAAACAACCAGACCGCGGTGCTGATTGGCTGGGATCACCAGCAGCGCGCACGTCTGCTGCCCAGTGAAACGGAAGGCGGTGAGATTACCGTCTCACCCGAGACGCTGGCGGAAAACTACAGCGGCCGGGTGATTTTCATCTCCCCGGAACATGAGTTTGATGCCCAGCCAACGGCCACGCTGCCCCGCACCACGGCCTGGTTCCAGGAAACCCTCAAGCTGTCGAAATTCCTCTACGTGGATGCGGTTGTCGCCAGCTTCCTCGTTAACCTGGTGGCGCTTGCCGCCCCGCTGTTTGTGATGAACGTCTATGACCGGGTCGTGCCCAACCAGGCGACTGCCACCCTGTGGGTACTGGCGATCGGCATTAGCATTGCGTATGTGTTCGACTTTGTCCTGAAGATCCTGCGTGGCATTTGCCTTGACCTGGCGGGTAAAAAGACCGACCTGGTGGTCTCCTCGGCGCTGTTCGAGCGGCTGCTGGGGATGAAGATGAAGCTACGCCCGCAGCGGGTGGGGAGCTTCGCGCAGAACTTCCAGGAGTTCCAGTCGATCCGCGACTTTCTTTCGTCGCTGACCCTGACCGCCTTTATCGACCTGCCGTTTACACTGCTGATCCTGCTGCTGATTGGCATCATCGGTGGCCCGCTGGTGTTTATCCCGCTGCTCTCCTATCCCCTGGCGCTGCTGGTGAACTGGCTGATCCAGCGCCCGCTGATGTCGCGGGTTAAGAAAACCTACCAGCTCTCCAATGAACGTCAGGCGATGCTGGTGGAGACGCTGACCGGCCTCGATGCCATCAAGATTAATAACGCCCAGAGCGAGCGCCAGTATCAGTGGGAACACCTGACCGGGCAACTCAGCAAGCTGGAGCTGCGAGTCAAGTCGCTTTCCTATGTAGCGGTGAACTTTACCGCCTGGCTGCAGCAGTTCAGCGGCGTGGCCATTATCGTGGCCGGGGTCTACATCATTATTGGCGGCAACCTGAGCATGGGCGGGTTGATTGCCTGCTACCTGCTGCACCGCCGCGCCATGATGCCCATTGGCCAGCTGTGCAGCCTAATCACCCGCTATCAGCGCGCGCGGATGACCAAAGGCACCATCGACCGAATGATGGGGCTGGAGCAGGAGGTGCAGGACAACGAGGTGCCGCTGAAGCGGGAGACGCTCTCCGGGGCCATTGAGCTGCGCGACGTCACCTTTGTCTACCCGGGCAACCAGTACGCTTCGCTCAGCAATGTCTCGCTGACGATCCAGCCCGGCGAGAAGGTGGGGATCATCGGCCGCAGCGGGTCGGGTAAAAGCTCACTGGCGAAACTGCTGGTGGGGTTTTACCAGCCTGACAGCGGCAATGTGCTGATAGACGGCATCGATGCCCGCCAGATCGATGTGCACGATCTGCGCCATAACATCGGCTATGCCCCGCAGGATATTCACCTGTTCAGCGGCACCCTGCGCGAGAATCTGGTCTACGGTGCCAGCTATGTTGACGACGAGACCATGCTCCGGGTCGCCACCCTGACCGGGGTCCATGAATTCGCCCGCCGCCATCCGTCCGGGTACAACATGCAGGTGGGCGAGCGGGGGATGAGTCTCTCGGGCGGCCAGCGGCAGGCGGTGGCACTGGCGCGCGCGTTGCTGCTCGATCCCCCGGTGCTGCTGATGGATGAACCCACCAGCTCGATGGATAACACCAGCGAAGATCTGATTAAAAAGGCGCTAATACCGGTCATCAGCAACAAAACGCTGCTGATGGTCACGCATCGTGCGTCGCTGCTGACGCTGGTGGACCGTCTGATCATTGTCGATAACGGCAAAATCATTGCCGACGGCCCGAAAGAGAGCGTGATGAGTGCGCTGAAGAAGGGACAAATTCATGCGAATCGTTGATACGCTTAGCCGCCTGATGAGCTGGCTGTCGGGCGATAAACAGCCCGCGCCGTTCACCACCAATGAAGTCAACAAAGCCTTGCTGGATGATGCCCCGCGGGTGGTGCGCGTCACCCTGTGGGCGATTTTTGCCTTCTTTATCGCCATGATCCTCTGGGCCTCGCTGGCCAGCATTGATGAGGTGACGCGCGGGGAAGGGCGGGCCATTCCTTCGTCCCGTCTGCAGAAGGTGCAGAACCTTGAAGGCGGGATCGTGGCTGAGGTCTTTGTGCACGAAGGCGAGGTGGTGAAAGCCGGGGCACCGCTTTTGCGTCTGGATGATACCCAGTTTCGTTCTAACGCCGGTGAGACACAAGCTGACAGGCTGGCATTGCAGGCGCGCATCCAGCGTCTGACCGCTCAACTCAACGATGCCTCAACCCTGACCCTGGCTCCGGAGATTGTTCAGCAGGCACCCGATATCGCCAACGGCGAGATGGAACTGTTCGCCAGCGTGAACAAGCGTATCCAGAGCGAGCTGGCCGGGCTTAACGAACAGCTGGTGCAGAAGAAGCAGGAGTTACTCGACTTCCAGGGCAAGGCCAGCCAGTACCGGCGTAGCCTGGGGCTGCAGCAGCAGGAGGTCAGCATGTCTGAACCTCTGGTGGCAAAAGGGGCCATCTCAAAAGTAGAAGTGCTCCGTCTGCGTCGGGGTGTGGTTGAAACTCAGGGGCAACTGGACTCTGTGACCCTTGCCATTCCCCGGGCGGAAGCGGCCATCAAGGAGATTGAGAGCAAGGTCAGTGAAACGCGGGGGCGTTACCGCAGCGAGGCGCTGGGGCAGCTTAACGAGGCACGAACCGATCTCAGTAAAATAGAGGCCTCCGGCAAAGCGATCACCGACCGGGTGAACCGTACGCTGGTCACCTCGCCGGTTCGCGGCGTCGTGCAGCAGCTGCTGGTCAACACCATTGGCGGCGTGATCCAACCGGGTAATGACCTGGTGGAGATTGTTCCGCTGGACGACAAACTGCTGGTGGAGGCCAAAATTCGGCCGCAGGACATCGCGTTTTTGCGTCCGGGCCAGGAAGCGACGGTGAAATTTACTGCCTACGACTACACCATTTATGGCGGGCTGAAGGGCACGCTGGAGCAGATCAGCCCCGATACGGTGACCGACAAAGACGGGAAGAGTTTTTATATTATTCGTCTGCGTACCGACAAAAATCACCTTGGTACGGATGAGAAGCCGCTGCTGATTATTCCGGGGATGGTGGCTTCGGTGGATATCATTACCGGCAAGAAAACGGTGATGGCCTATCTGCTGAAACCGATCCTGCGCGCGAAAGCGGAGGCGTTCCGCGAGCGTTAAGCGGGATACAGACCACCTCCCGGGGAGGTGGTCTGTAAGCATTACCACATCAGATCGTCAGGCACGACAAAATCGGCATAAGGATCGTCTTCGTCCTTCGCTTCCTGAGTCAGCTCGCTGCTCAACACGATATAGCTTGCATCACGCTGCATAATTTTATTTGCCACTACCGCCGGGATAATGGCGTATTCGCTTTCGCGGCCCGCTTCGGCAACCAGACGCGCAATGGCGAGACGGCCATTGATCAGCTGCGCTTGCGTGGTTTTATCGACATAGATTTTTTTGATGAGGTTATTGTCGGTGAAGTTAAAACCGATATCGCCTCTTGCCACCACGACCCGGTTCATCTCAATTAACTGCTTGATCTGTGCCTTGTACTCTTTTGCAAGAGTCGCTTGCTTCTGCTGCTCGCTTAACTCTTTATCGCGTTCAATTTGCGCCTGTTTATTCACTTCAACGGCTTCGCGTGCTTCACGCGCCTGTACGCGGGATTTTTTGGCGGTGCGCTGCACTTTCGCCATTTTTTTGCTGCTGACTAAGCCAGCTTTAAGCATCTGCTCTTGTAGTGTGAGTTTGGTCATGGTCGTTTCTGAAGTCTGTCATAAGATTTACAGATTATACCCTGAAGCGTTGGCGACGTGCCAGGTGATGGACGCCCAGGGCACAGTACTCAGGAAAGCGGTAAATCCGTGGCGTCTTTCACCTGCGCGAAACCGGCAGCAAGCAGCCCCAGGGTGACATCATGAATGGCCTTTGCGCTGAGTTGATGGTCTTCCATGGCAAAACTTATCACCGAATCTTTTAGCACCGTCATCTTTAACCCCAGATCGGCACCCATTCTGACGGTTGAGTTGACACAGAATCCTGCCACGGCACCGATAACGACCACCTCTGAAATACCTGCGTCCTGAAGATAAGCCAGTAGTCCCGTTGAGCTGAATGCGGAGGAGGTGTGTTTGATAAATACCGGTTCGTCAGCGCGTTCATTAAAGGATTCAAGGGGCTGGCTTGACGGCGAGTTGTGATGAAGAGGAGAACCCTGAGCAGGCGTCTGGTGGCGAACATGGATGACCGGGTTACCTGCTGCTCTGAATTTCTCAATTACGGCGGTCATATTTTCAATGCTCGCCTGAGGGAAGTATTCAACGCCTTGTTGGATTCTTTCTGCTACGAAATTCTGCATGTCGATGATAAGGAGCGCTTTTGACATAGTACCCTCTGTAGACCGGATGGGTGGCAGGGTTATCTGCCTTCACGGGCAAATGAATTGCCCGTCATATGAACGAGACCCCAAAAGCGTATCCGTTTTGTTCAGGGGTGTCAGCGACCGGGTTTGGTGGGTTTTGGCTTATCTCGCGTCTTATCGAACCACATTACCATGCTGTACGCAGCGACCATCGTTGCAGTTAACGGCATCCACTCTGGCGGCACGGTGATTTCTGGCCTGAGCGGTAACCGTCGCTGCTGCCACCGGATGTGCGGAGTTTGCCACTACCGCAGCGCGCTCGACCGGGTGAAAAATAACGCCAGCAAACGCAGAGCAAGGGGCGAGTAATGCCATCACAATGAGGATTCGTTTCATTCCATATCTCCGTTATTTTTTAAGAAGTGAATTCGTGCTAACGGCGGCAGAGTACAGTACAGCGATACGGGACGTTGTGTGTATGGGTGCTATTGGCAGGGAAGTGGCAGAGGGCGTGGCAGGTGGGCAAATGTCCCCTGCAGGAATCGAACCTGCAACTAGCCCTTAGGAGGGGCTCGTTATATC
>JADHEE010000148.1_pt1 | contig 40116 bp, 39 predicted proteins | sample 8952401 | NCBI WGS metagenome assembly JADHEE01 (sample SAMN16124438, study PRJNA663242) | bioreactor sludge metagenome | isolation source: sludge (ammonium) | place: India:Bengaluru | collected 2019-02-28 | reverse complement strand
TGTTTAACGATGACACAAGCCGGTTTTGCAAATGATTTCACACATTCAAGTGCGGCATCTGTATCTGCAATGTTGTTATAAGAAAGTTCTTTACCTTGAAGTTGTTTCGCTGTTGAAACAGAGGCTTCAGTTGCTGTGCTTTCTACATAGAATGCTGCTGACTGATGCGGGTTTTCACCATAACGCAAGTCTTGAGCTTTATTTAACTGTGTATTGAAAGTACGTGCAAACTTGTCTGCTTGACCTTCTTCCTTGCCTACGCGAGCGCCTAGGTAAGAAGCAATCATGCCATCATACTGTGCTGTATGTTCAAATGCTTTAACGGCTAGGTCAAAACGAGTTTCGTAAGACAAAGCACCATTTGCTTTTAGCTCAGCAACAACAGTGTCATAGTCTGTAGCATTGACCACAATACCGACAGAAGCATGGTTTTTCGCAGCAGCACGCACCATAGTTGGACCGCCGATGTCGATATTTTCAATCGCATCTGCAAGTGAGCAGTTCGGTTTAGCGACAGTTGCAGCAAATGGATAAAGGTTCACAACCACAAGATCGATCGCATCAATATTGTGTTCAGCCATCACAGCTTCGTCTAGACCGCGACGAGCTAAGATACCACCATGAATTTTCGGGTGTAGCGTTTTTACACGACCATCCATCATTTCTGGGAAACCGGTATGCTCTGAAACTTCGACTACAGCGATATTGTTGTCTTTTAACAACTTATATGTACCGCCAGTAGATAAAATTTCTACCCCTAGAGCAACAAGGTTGTGAGCGAACTCAACAATGCCAGTTTTATCGGAAACAGAGATTAAAGCGCGTTTAATGGTCATGATCTTCGTCACAGTTATCAAGAATTAAAACAAAAAGCCAAAAATAGCAGGTAAAAAAAATGCCCGCGGAAGCCGCAAGCATTTTATCATTTATTCACTCATTAAACCGTGAGCTTTTAACTTTTTACGTAAAGTTCCACGGTTAAGTCCTAGAATCTCCGCAGCACGTGTTTGGTTACCGCGGGTATATTCTAAAACTACAGATAGAAGAGGTTTCTCCATTTCTGCCAGCACCATGTCGTAGACCTGAGATGGTTGCTCGCCTTGCAGTTGTGCAAAATAGTGGCGAACTGCGCGATCTACGTGAATACGAAGAGCGACATCAGACTGTGCAGTAAAAATAGGAGATTTGCTATTCATGCGAAGTAATCCGAAAAATCTAAATATCACTTGGGTAAAGTGACATATATAAAGTGGTCTAAAATTAAAATGAACTTCGTTTTAGATCCTAAAACGACTAGTTCTAAAACTGTACATTTAGCATGCCACAATATCGCTAAGTTGGTCGAAATATAAGCGTAACAATAGTTAAATATTTGTTACCGACCTTTTTTAAACAAAAAAATCTGCTAAATACGCGATATTTCGATAACGCGCATTTTTGCTGATGTTCTATTTGTATTAAAAGACTGAGGAGATTGCAGCACTAAGCTTTTGTGGCGCGTATCATACCATTGTCTAAGAAAAAGTGAGCAAGAAAACTGCATTTTTTTTCACTTTTTTTACATTTTTTTTAAATTTTAGGGCTGGACTATTTCTAAACTGTAATGATTGAAGCTTTTACGGCTGACTGGCAGGCTAAATTTGAATTTGAACGGACTATTTTTAGGAATTCGTTTGATTCCAACCAGACTATCAATCAAATATTCATTTGCATGTAGTTGATAGGTTGAATCGACTTCACCATCCACTTTTAAAATGACCTTAAGATCTGGTAGGGGAAGGCTGGTGTCATGATAGTTGATCAGTTCACCTGAAAATTGAGTTTTCTGTGCATCGAGACGTTTTACTTTTAATTTGTTAATGCTGATCAGACTGTAACGTTCTTGTAGGCTGCTACAGTTCAGTACGAGACAAATTTTATTATAGGTTGCACCTAATGCTGGGCTGTTATTGAGGATATGTGGATTAAACCATAGGTATTGGAAACACAATAATGCCAATAAGCTGAAGTTAATCACACACCAAAGCATATAGTACATCGGGCTTTTTTGCGGTTTCGCTGGATTGTTGTCTGCCAAATTCATGGCAGGATAGTTACCAATCGGGTCGGTACTAAAATAGTTTAAATTGTTTAAATAGGTTTTAAGGTCAATGTTGGAGTGCTCAACTTTCAGGTTGAAAATATCAAGCAAATTTGATGTCGACATTGAAAGCGCAGCAGATTGTGATAAATCAAAATGAATGCTGTCTACACGAGGAGAGGAAAATGCGGAATTTGAAGACAGGCTCTTGTCATTCTGATTCGCTGATCTTTCCTCACCAGTGTCACAAGTATGACCCGTGGTTAAATGCGACAGCGCATTAAAGGTCATCGAACACTTTGGGCAACAAACCATACCTTGCGCAACAGTGAGTTGTGCAACACTTACTTTGTAGATGGTTAGGCATTTAGGGCAAGAGGTTTGTTTGTCGCTCATAGTGTATTAAGGGTTCATTTAAAGGGTGTGGCGTTTACCCGAGATTCGGCACCAGTTTTCATCACGTTTCTCGACCTCTAATATATCAAAAAACTCAGAATAAACACTAGAAACATCAGAAACTTGCTCTTCAATTACACCTGCAAGTGCGAACTCTCCCTCAGATTTGACCAAAGTTGCGAATTCCGGCGCTAACATCATAAGCGGGCCTGCCAAAATATTTGCAACAAAGATATCTGCTTTTTGGTCAGCCAGCTCTAAATTGAACTCGTCTGGTAAGCCGACATAAAGGTTCTCAGCCACGCCATTGAGCGCCGCATTTTGTTGAGTAGCTAAAATTGCTTGTGGATCAATATCTGTGGCATAGACTTTTTTTGCACCTAAGAGTAGAGCAGCAACACCTAAAATACCTGAACCACAACCATAGTCGATCACGATTTTATCTTTAACATCAGTTTTACCTAACCACTGCAGGCAAAGAAAAGTAGATGCATGGTTCCCCGTACCAAACGCTAAGCCTGGATCAAGTTTAATGTTGACTGCATCTGGTTCTGGTGCTTCCATCCATTCAGGAACGATCCAGTATTTGTCTGCAATTTGAATCGGTTCGTAGGCATCCATCCATGTGCGTTCCCATTCTTGGTCTTCAAGAAATTCGCTACGCATCGGTGCATCAGGCATTTGAGTGCGAATAAAAGTTTCTAATGCATTAACATCAATTTCTTCGTCGTCTTCTTGCGCATAGATACCTGTCACAATGACTTTATTCCAAAGTGGCGTTTCACCTGGAAGTGGTTCAAGTAAGTCTTGGTTTTCTGCATCATCTAATGTGACACTGACTGCACCCAAAGATTCTAAAAGGGTTTCAGTAAAATCGACTTGCGCTTGATCAACCGTAATATGAATTTGTAACCACTTCACAGGAATAACCTAATATTTATGTATAAATAAATATTGTAGCGGAACAGGGGGCAGTTCGACAGCATTCCTCAAAATAAAAAAGGATGCCGAAGCATCCTTAGATCTACACCTGTTCTAGGCTTGTTCTGTACTGGTTTGAACCGATGGGGCAAAACGGTTGAGTAATGTCCCAAAGATGGCAGCAAAGATATACATAAAAATAGAATAGACCGCTGCAGGCATGGCAATGGTGGTACTGGCCATCACGGTGAGTGCAATGGTCATGGCAAGGGTGCTGTTATGAATGCCAATTTCAAAGGCACAAGCCCGTGCTTGAGCACTGTTGATCCCCAGTAGTCTCGGTACAAAATAACCAATCATTAAACTACAAATACAGAAAATGACGGTGGCTAAACCGACCTGAGTCAGATACTCCAGAATATGTGCGCGTTCTTTGGCTATTGCTCCAACAATGATTAAGACCAAAAATACAACAGAAAAAATACGCAATGGCTTATTCAGCTTCTTGGTAAAAGAAGGTGCATACTGGCGAATCAACATACCAATACAGACAGGGATAAGAATAATTGAGAAAACTTGTAAGATTTTACTAAACTGCATACTGACGTGTTGTCCATCCTGCATAAAGTATTGAATGGCAAAGTTGACAATTAGCGGCAAGGTAAACGCTGCAATAACGGAGTTAATTGCGGTTAAGGTAATATTGAGCGCAATATCACCTTTNACGGCAGGCCCAATCTCAAACACATATTCAACAAAATTATGTCGCTCTAAGTACAGTGCGAGAAAAAAGATAAAAAGAAGACAGCTTGCAGACAAAATACGCATTGGGCGGTTTAATCTGTCGGCAAGTTTTGGAAAGTAATAACGTAAAAACATGCCCATGCTGACTGGAAGTAGAGTGATGAAAAAAACTTTCATCATTTTCATGGCGGGCATGTCAACGGGTTGTGATGTTTGTAGAAAGTACATCAGTGAAAAATTAATAATAAAAGGGAGCGTTAGTGTTGAAATGATGGAGTTCGTGGCTGTAAGAGTAATGTTGAGCGCAACATCACCTTTAAATAAATAGGTCAATAGGTTTGACGTTGGTCCACCTGGTGAAGCCGCAACGAGCATCAAACCAATCGCGAAAATAGGCGCTAAATTTAAAAACTGGCAAATGAGGAACGCAATGCCCACCAGTAGAACTAACTGTGAAAATAGCGCGATGAAAATGACTTTGGGGTGCAGGGTGAGGCGATAAAAATCAGCTGGGCGTAGGTGTAAACCAAGACCCATCATCATCAAGGCCAAAGTCAAAGGCAAAAAAACTGTAAACAATTCCGAATCCATGGAATACCTTTTTTATTCGTTTTTATCTTTTGTGTTTTTTGAGTGTATACAGAATTTAATAATTTACAAGGTAGAAAAAAGGGTAAAAAATGGACTATTTTTTACCCTTAATACAGCATGAACTTTAAGTTGTTTTGATTACATTCTTGGTTTAGGTGCTACAAAACCAAGGGCACATTTGCCTTTAATTTCTTTACCTTCGATATTGATTGATGTCGTTTTTGAGTCACCTTGACAAATACTGGTTAACTCAGCTTCATCACCATGAATATTTGCATTTTTTGAGCTTGGGAAAAATTGGGTTTCACAGGTACCATTCCAAATAATACCTCGATAGGCAAAGCTAACTGCCGTTCCTTGTGACTTGCCTTTACAGACTTGTTGATAACGTTGACTATCATAGACCTTTTCAACTTTGTCGTTGGCTGATACAAAAGGCGAAAAAAATAAACCGCAGAGAATGGATGAAAAAAGAATCTTCTTATTCATAATGCTTACCTTTGGTTGTTGTATGATCAACTTATAGGATAAAAAATGATCAAATTAATACAAGGCTTTTCAGGTAACAAAACGCATCCTTTGTTGAGTTTTTGCTACTGCTCTGCAAGTAAAATTACATAAACCTAGCGCTGGCGCAGTAAGCACAGCACCGCATATACAATAAATTCCACGGAATCTGTGAACTTACAATCGAAAATTTGCTATAATCTTTCGTTATCATTTTTTAATCTCCTTTACCACTATGCATTATCCTAAAGTTTACGATGTCATTGTTATCGGCGGCGGTCACGCAGGTACAGAAGCAGCATTGGCTGCGGCACGTATGGGGCGACAGACTTTACTCTTAACTCATAATATTGAGACTTTAGGACAGATGAGCTGTAATCCAGCAATTGGTGGTATTGGTAAATCGCATTTGGTGCGTGAAATTGATGCCTTGGGCGGTGCAATGGCATTGGCTGCCGATAAAGGTGGTATTCAGTTCCGTATCCTAAACTCACGTAAAGGTGCAGCCGTTCGTGCAACACGTGCTCAGGCAGACCGTATTCGCTATAAAGCCGCGATTCGTGACACTTTAGAAAACCAAGCAAATCTCGATATTTTCCAACAAGCCGCAGACGACCTGATTGTTGAGGGTGATACTGTAAAGGGTGTTGTAACTCAAACGGGTATTCGCTTTGATGCGAAAACAGTTGTACTCACTGCAGGGACGTTCTTGGGTGGTGTAATCCACGTTGGTCTTGAAAAATCAAGTGGCGGCCGTGCAGGTGATCCACCTTCAATTTCACTGGCACACCGTTTACGTGAGTTGAATTTGCCAGTGGGTCGTTTAAAGACAGGTACGCCACCACGTATTGATGCGCGTTCGGTTGATTTTTCTGTGATGATTCCACAGCCGGGTGACTTCCCATCACCAACGATGTCATTCATGGGTGATGCATCTATGCACCCTGAACAAGTGAATTGTTATATTACCCATACCAATGAAAAAACCCATGACATCATCCGCGGCGGTTTAGACCGTTCACCGATGTACACTGGTGTTATTGAAGGTGTGGGGCCACGTTACTGCCCATCCATTGAAGACAAAATTCACCGTTTTGCCGATAAAGACTCACACCAAGTATTCTTAGAGCCTGAAGGTCTAGATACACATGAGCTTTATCCAAATGGTATTTCAACGTCACTTCCGTTTGATGTGCAGTTTGAGCTGGTTCGTTCAATTCGCGGGATGGAAAATGCGCACATTTTACGTCCGGGCTATGCTATTGAATACGATTATTTCAACCCGCAAGCGTTGAAGTTTACTTTAGAAACCAAAGCTATTAATAACTTGTACTTTGCTGGTCAAATCAATGGTACGACAGGTTATGAAGAGGCGGGTGCACAAGGCTTGCTTGCAGGCTTAAACGCTGCGCGTCGTGCGTGGGATCAAGAGCAATGGACACCAAAACGTGATGAAGCCTATATGGGTGTATTGGTAGATGACTTGATTACGCTCGGTACGAAAGAACCGTACCGTATGTTTACTTCACGTGCCGAATATCGTTTGATGCTACGTGAAGACAATGCGGATCAACGTTTAACGCCAGTGGGTCGTGAAATGGGCTTGGTGGATGATGAGCGTTGGGTAGCTTACTGTGAAAAAATGGAAGCGGTTGAACAAGAAACAGGTCGCTTACAACACCTTTGGGCGGCACCAAACAACCCAATGGGCAAAAAGTTTGTTGAAATGACGGGTGCAGATTTATCGAAAGAATGCTCCGCGATTGATTTGTTAAAACGTCCGAATATTTCATTTTCTCAAATTGCGGAACTCACAGGTTCTGAAGTTTCTGCACAAGTGGGCGATCAAATTGAAATCGCGGTGAAATATGCAGGTTATATTAACCGTCAGCATGAAGACGTTGCGCAAATGAAGCGTTTGGAAGAAACTAAAATTCCTGCTGATTTTAATTATGATGTGGTTTCAGGTTTGTCTCGTGAAATTACTTTAAAATTGAAAGATGTACGTCCTGAGACATTGGCTCAAGCAAATCGTATTCCGGGGGTAACACCTGCAGCAGTGCAATTGATCATGATTACGATCCGTAAAAATGCACAAGCGAAAAAATCTGCTTAATCTTTGAAATTTATTGAAAAAGTCCGCTTTATGCGGGCTTTTTTTTGGGTAAAATCTGTGCAGGGGAAATATACAATAAAAAATAAGGTGAATTATGTCATTACAATATACAAGTGGAGAAGAGATTCGCGCGGGTGATGTGGTTATCTGGCTCAATCAAAGTGGTGAGTTTTATCAATTTGATCAAGCCATTATGAAAGTTTGGGAGGTTGCTAAAACCAATGATGGAGAACTGGTTGGGGTAAATTTAATGCCACCACAAGCTGAATCTCCTATGCAGATGCTGAGAGCATTGGTTCGACCCGAAGATCCTGAGCCATCTTCTGACATTGTGAAAATGCAAGATGTTTCGGGACTCTATACCATTACACGATGGTTTCTACCCATTGAGCAAGTATCTAAAAGTTTGGGATTGATTGAACGTATTGAGTATTTCTCTGAGCATGAAACCGGACATGGAGCGTTAATCCTTCAATTAATTAGAGATAAAACCGAGCAATATCGGGGTATTTATCAATATTATTTGGCAGATAAAGCCTATCAAGAGCGTGAGTTTCAGCTCTATATTGATTTACTACGTCAATCTGCTCAGTCGGGTTATAGCCCCGCGATGTGTCAGTTAGCGCAGCAATTATTCATAGGCGGAATTTTACAAAAAAGTCTGGAAGGAAGTTTTAACTGGTATCGAGAAGCCGCGTCCAAAATGGATAGCATTGCGCTATATCAGCTGGCGGGATGTTATGCACGAGGTCAAGGCACTGAACAAGATTTACAAAAAAGTTTGCAGCTCTTGGAGCAGTCCTCTGAACAAGGTTGTTGGGCAGCCACATTGGGGTTGGCGGCTTATTATCGTTTTGGCTGGTTAACGTGTTTCTTGGTCAATTCAGTTTATCCAAATTATGGCGTGGTGAGCGAACATGTGATTCACTCGGCACGAGCATTTTATCTGTATCATCGAATCTCGTCACAAGCGCCCGAAACTGAAAAAGGTGTTTTGGCAAATGCCTATTATCATTTAGGCTGGATGTATCAAGATGGTATGGGGACTCAACAAGACTACGAGCAATGTGTCTATTGGTATCAAAAGTCTGCTGATCTGGGTAATCCTGTTGCGATTAATAATTTAGCGGATAAGTATGAGCATGGTTTAGGTGTACCACTTGATTTAGATATGGCAATTGGACTGTATCAACAAGTAGCAGGTCAGGTCATAGCGGCAGATTTAAGTTTGGGTCGTATGTATTTAGACGGACGAGGTGTTGAGCAAGACTTCGAATTGGCTCGAAAACATTTAAATGTAGTACTGGATGCGCGTATCAGTGGGATAGATGAGATGCAGGCAGAAGCAATGCAATTAATCGCATCCTTTACTGAAGAAAGTCCACTGCAACAGGCTCAACATGTTCTCAAAAATGCACGTGATTATTCGATTGAACAAGTTTCGGAGCAGATTGGAAAAATTGATTCATTTTTACATATAGATGAAGCCAAACAACTATTCTTCAAACTGTTTTTACTGAATGCCCAAAAAGGAGAAGCTTCCTCCCAGTATCAAGTGGGTTATTGGTATTTAAATGGCATGTACACTGAGAAAGATTTGGAAGAAGCCGTTTATTGGATTCAAAAAGCGGCTGATCAGAAAGACCAATATGCGGAATGTAAAATTGGCTATTTGTATGAAAAAGGGCTCTATTTTAATGCCGATTTAGACGTTGCACAAAAATGGTATGAGCGCTCATTACGAAAACCTTGTACATCGTATACGCCTGAATATATCGGAGAACAGTTGAATCCTGAATATTTAAAAATGTATGACAGAATCAATAATGAAGCACTCAAGGGATTGGTGCGTATTGAAGAAAAGCGGCCTAAACGTAGCAAGTGGCAATTTTGGAAGAAATAAAAGCGGATGATTTGTAACGATTACTGTCGAAAGGTTCTTGCAATCCACATTGGAAATGCAAGGGTCTAATCATAAGCCTGCTGACCATAAGGCTGGCTTTTTGTTTTGGCAGATAAACAAAGCAAAATAGTTGTTTAAGATAAAAACAGATAAAAATAGCCAATCATGTTATTTCACAAAAGTATTGCCATCTTTTAAATTGATTTTACGTTCTTAACATGAGGTCAACACCATGACGATGAAATCGATCCGTTTTAACAGTGGAGAGCTTGCATGCCAATGCTAGTTTGTATCAATCACCAAAAACAGCGCACTTATCTTGGTTTAGGGGAGGCATTAAACCAAGATGAGCAATGAAAACGACAAACCCAAGCAATTCAAATATCTAATTCCAAAAAGACTGTAAAGCCCCGAATACTTTGGGCTTTTTTTATTTTAGTCGGTGATGGTCTGATTAACTGCATCACGAACTTCTTTGGGTTCAATGTGGCTAATCTTATGACCAAAACTACGTAACCACCACACCAGTTGATTGGTAAAAGGTACGGTCGCATGAACCAAGATTTGCCCATTTCCAAGCGGTTCTAAAACCTGATTGGTGCTGAGTTTGGTTTCTTCCAAATACAGCGCATCTATTTCATTCATGGTCAGGGTAAGTGCAACGGTTTCTGTAGGTTTTGAAAAATCTACACGGAAACCTAATGCACCTGATTCGATGTATTCATCGATATCAAAATTGACTGGGTGTAAGGCACGAGTGTTTAAAACCGTCGCTGATTTGAAACGGTGCAGTGCAAAGGTTTGAATATCAGTTTTGTCGTGGCGGGTACAAATCAAATAAATAATTGCACCTTTTTGAACCAGTGCCAGAGGGTTGAGGGTATAGGTTTTTGCTTCAGCCGCTTGGTTTAAGCCTTGATAAACGCATTCCAGCTGTTTGTCTTGGAGTAGTCCTTCATAGATGGCTTGTTGTGCTGTTTTCTCCACAATCGGGGGAATCAGCGGTTGTGTCGCAGGGACAATGCGTACGCGGTTAATCCATTGACGTACATTGTTTTGGGTCGAGAGGCTACGACGTGCTAAGTCAAACCATGGGTTCATTTCTTCAATTAAGCTGGGAGGAAGAAGATGTTTAAGATGTTCTTCAACCATCATAAACGTCACCGCCTGAGAGCTGGTCATGTGCGGTAAGCTTTGAATCGGAGCATCAGAACGCCAACGCCAGCCTTGAGGCACAGCCCCATTGTTTTCAATCGGGAAGCGTTGAGAGATTTGGTTTAAATCACGTTGAATGGTTCGCAAAGTAATATCGATGCCTTCACGTTGTAAAAGCTCTTGCAGCTCTCGAGTGCCCATCCATTTTCCAGTGGAAAGGCGAGACAAAATTTGCCATTGGCGATAGAGACTATTGGACGTTTCTTTTTCTTGTATAGACATAGTTTAATAAAATTTAGGAGTCGAAATTACTTACTTGAATGTGAACACAATAAGAAAACTCATTCGTTTAAGCAAGCTTTGCTTGAAATTTTTCAGTTATATTTTTTGACACAACTTAATGCGAAATAGAATTGAAGCAATGCGTTTTTTATCGATTAATAAACAAAGCATCTTTAGAAATCCATGGCATAGATATTGCTACGTATGGGTTACATATCGATAACAATTGAGAGGTTTGTATGTTTAAAGAAGATAAAGATACAAATGTAAATATGATGTTGGACGGATATAAGCTTAACTCTCCTGTATTAAATCCGATTCACTCTCATGATCGTCTATCGAGCCAGTCTGTTGGATTGTTTCATCAAATGACCTCGAATTTCTTTAATGAAATGACAGATGACCAGGCGATGTCGGGTGAGGCTTGTGCGCGTATTGAGCACTGGTTGTCACAGCATAGTGTAGAAGAACTCGAAGAACTGAACCAAATTGCCAAACAGCATTTTTTATATGAAGGTATTACGTTTACTGTATATGGTGAATCTGAGGGCATTGAGCGCACCATCCCTTATGATTTAATTCCACGTGTGATCGCTAAACAACAATGGAATAAAATTTCCCTCGGTTCTGCACAACGTGTGCGAGCTTTAAATCTATTTTTACATGATATTTATCATCAACAAGACATTCTCAAAGCGAAAATTATTCCAGAGCTGCAAGTGTTGACGCATGAAGCTTATCAACCGCATATGTATGAACACCGTTTAAAAGGTCAGATTTATAGCCAAATTAGTGGAATTGATATTATCCGTGATGGGCAGGGTGAGTTTTATGTGCTCGAAGATAATTTAAGAACGCCATCGGGCGTATCTTATATGCTTGAAAGTCGTAAGATTAGTGAAAAACTCATGCCTGATTTGATGCAGAAGAACCATATTTTAGGCATAGAACAATATCCACAATTACTAAAAGAAATCTTGGCTGAAAATGCTTATGTCGATCAGCCTTTCATCGTGGTGTTGACACCGGGACGTTTTAATAGTGCCTATTATGAACATGCTTTTTTAGCCCGTGAAATGGATGTGCCTTTGGTGACATCGCGTGATTTGTTTGTAGAGCATGATAAAGTCTATGTCAAAACCATTCGTGGCCGTCAACGAGTAGATGTGATTTACCGCCGTTTGGATGATGCTTATCTTGATCCGCTGTGCTTTATGCCGAATAGCACTTTAGGTGTCGCAGGGTTGATGTCAGCTTATCTGAGTCATAACGTGGTTATTGCGAATGCACCAGGCACAGGGGTTGCGGATGATAAATCGATTTATCCTTATGTCGACAAAATGATTCAGTTTTATTTAGGTGAAAAACCTATCTTAAAAAATGTTCCGACATATCAATGCCGTAACAAGCAAGATTTGGCTTATGTACTGGAGAACCTTGAGCAGTTAGTGGTCAAAGAGGCGCAAGGTTCGGGTGGGTATGGTATGCTGATTGGACCGCAAGCCTGTAAAAGCCAAATTGAGCAATTTAGAGATAAGCTCATGGCGACGCCGCATTTATATATTGCCCAGCCTACTTTAGAGCTTTCAGTTAGTCCAACCATGACTGAATCGGGTGTTTCTGAGCGTCATATTGACCTTAGACCGTTTGTGCTCAGTTCACCCTATCGTACCGAAATTGTCCCTGGCGGTTTAACACGTGTTGCGATGAAAGAAGGTTCGTTGGTGGTCAACTCATCCCAAGGAGGAGGAATTAAAGACACTTGGGTCGTGGAAAACTTACATTCATAAAATAAACAAATATGAGGGTAGAACTATGATTTTATTAAGCACCAATGCTGAAAATATTTTTTGGTTAGGGCGTTATTTAACACGTACTCAATATTTGTGTGCTCAGTTTCCTTTTACCCAAGATCAGCCTGCAATGGATTATGCGCATGCATTTTGTTTGCCTGCTTTTGATGCGTGCTCACTGAATGAGCTGATTTTAAATCCAAACAATCCTGCTTCATTTAACCAGCAATTTCAAAGCGCCAAGAGTAATGTTCAAGACTTACGCGGGATTTTATCTGCAAAGGCTTATGCGGAACTGAATCAATTTATCAAAAATGCCACTGAAAACACCGCCTATATTTGTGATGTGGTTGGAGAGTGTCAAGATGTGCTTGAGTCTGAAGCCAGTGATGTCTTTTTATTCTTTAGTTTGGGGCAAATGATTGAGCAGCTTGACCGTCAAATTCGCCTAAAACAAGATGCACAAAATACTTTAGTTGAAATAGAAAACATCGTCATGTTGTTAAAAGAAATGGGCTGGCTAAATTTGGCACAGGCTTGGCTAGAGCTCAAATCACAACCTGATGCGATGAATTTTTATCATTTTAGTGATTATATTCAACAATTGTTTGAGGTTGATGTATGAAACTTATGATCAATCATCAAACGCATTATCAATATAGTGAATTGGCGCTGAATAGCATTCAATATATCAAAATGACACCCACAAATAATTCACACCAAAAGGTATGTCATTGGCATGTGAGTGTGCCAGGAGAGCGTGAAGAAAAACGGGATGCCTTCCAAAATATTTGGATTACCAGTTCGCAACGTGAAGCCTATCAACAGCTGACCATAATGGCGCAGGGCATTGTTGAAATTAATAGCTTGGCAGAACATGGTATACAAGATCGGCTGAATCCCAATTTATTTTTACAGCCGACGCTCAATACCCAGTGCAATGCTGAAATGAAGGCATTTGCACATCAGTATGTGCCTGAGTTGAATCGGGAAAATTTGATGAAACTGTCAGAAGCAATTTTAGTGCATATTCCTTATGTACCTGCCGAAACTTCGGTGTTAACTTCGGCAATTGATGCATTCAATGGGCAACAAGGTGTATGTCAGGACCATAGTCATATTTTTATTGCTATGTGCAAGCATCTGGGCTTACCGGTACGTTATGTATCGGGGTATTTGCATGTGCCTGAAACTTCACACCTCGCCAGTCACGCGTGGGCCGAGGTGTACATTGATGATGCATGGTATTGTTTTGATACCAGTAATCAATTGTTCAAACCACAGTCACATATCTATGTAGCTATTGGGCGCGATTATTGGGATGTGGCTCCCGTTCGTGGCGTACGTGAAAAAGGTGGGGTGGAATCGATGCATTCCATGGTACAAGTTTTAAGTTGTTAAGGTTTAGCTGAAAAAGGATGTTCTATGACCTATTGTTGTGCACTTCGTCTGCAAGATGGTTTGGTTTTTATAAGTGATACACGTACGAACGCAGGTGTAGACCATATATCCGTGTTTAGGAAACTGTATACCTTCGGTGTGGAGGGTGAACGCTTTATTGCGATTCAAACCTCAGGAAATTTAGCAACGACCCAAGCGGTGATTGGACATTTAAAAAATCATCTGGAGTTAAGCCAAGAACCGAATTTATATAGTGTCAATACCATGTTCGAAGCGGCTGAGTTGGTTGGACATACTTTGAAAAAAGTCTTGGCGGATATGGCGCCGGACACGCAGGAACAGAGTAATTACTACTGTAGCTTATTGGTCGGTGGACAAATTAAAGGGGCAGAAATGCAACTTTATAATATTTATCCGCAGGGGAATTTTATTTGTGCGACCAAAGATACGCCGTATTTTCAAATTGGTGAAAGTAAATATGGCAAGCCGATTCTAGATCGTGCATTACGGTATGACATGCCCTTAGATGAAGCAGTGAAGTGTAGTTTGATTTCTTTTGATTCGACCTTACGCTCCAATGTTTCTGTAGGTTTGCCCTTAGATGCTTTAGTATATACGAAAGATAGTTTACATATTCCAGTGGGTAAACGGATTGATGAAGAAGATCCGTATTTTTCAAGTATCAGTAAACAATGGTCAGATACTTTAAGAAAAGGATTGCAAGAATTGGCAAAGCCGACGGATGACTATTTAGTATAAATGTGGTAAATGCTAAAAATAATGAAATCAATAAATTGGGACGTTCTATGCAGCAAATTTGCTATGCAAGTACTTCAACTTCGGATCACCTACAGCTTCTTGAAGATGTTCGGAACATTTTAAGCGAAGCACGTGATTTTAATACAGTACATAATATTTCAGGCGTTCTTTATTATGCAGATCAGCATTATTTCCAGTGCTTAGAAGGGGATGAATCGGTTTTACAATTATTAATGTCGAAATTATTGAAAGACCCTAGACATAAAGATATCAAAGTCTTTGAAGTGAAAACTATTCATGCGTCACATTTTAGAGCTTGGGGCATGAAATATGTGCAACGTATGAGTAGTGTACATACCAAAATGCGTGAGATGGGTTTTGCAACATTTGAACCGCAGAGTATGAGTCAGCAACAAATTGATCAGTTGTTACAAGACCTTTACGATGCCCAGCCCGATGAGAGTTTGTGTTGAAAAAAGCCCAAGTAGAACTTGGGCTTTTTTGTTAGATTTGCTTACGTGTAGGGCGATTGCTTAACCGACAAAGTAGCTCATAACCAATAGTTCCATTGGCTTCCGCAACATCGTCAACTAAGCGGTTTTCACCCCAGAGCTCAACCTTTGTACCGAGTTCGGCGTTTAAACCCGTCACATCGATCGCAATCATGTCCATTGCTACTCGGCCCACAACAGCTGCAGCCTGACCATTTATAGCAACATGGTTTTGTTTTGGAAATGCACGTGGGTAGCCATCACCATAACCAATCGAAACAATGGCCAGTTCAGTTTCTTGGTTTGCGACAAAATGCGAACCATAGCCCACACCTTCACCTGCTTGAATGGTATTTAATGCAATAATTTCCGCCGTGAAGGTCATAACGGGCTTTAAGTCTAAGTCGTGTGCATTTTTATCGGCAAAAGGTGATGCACCGTATAGCATGATGCCGGGACGAACAAAATCAAAATGAAGTTCAGGCCATTTAAAAATAGCAGCTGAGTTACAACATGAGGCTAGGATGGGTGAGCACGCTTCTTTGATGTGTAGGAATTGCGCACGTTGCTGCTCATTGAGTGGGTGATCCGCATCGGCGTTAGCAAAGTGCATTGCCAGTACACATGTAAAGCCTTCTGCTTTTAAAGTGTTGATGACATCAATGATTTCGGCAACTTTAAAGCCTAAACGGTTCATACCGCTATTGAGTTTTACCCATACTTTAAGCTTTTGTGCGATATACGTGGTTTTATGTGCGATCAGCCAATCGACTTGTTGTTGCTGATGAACCACACACTCGATATTTTGCTCAATGACGGTTGGCATTTCATCTGCTGAGAAAACACCTTCAATCAGGGTAATTGGTTGTGTAAAGCCGAGTGCACGAATCTCTAGTGCTTCTTGTAAACAGGCGACGCCAAAGGCATCGGTTTCACTTAAGGCTGCTAAACAGTCTTTGACTCCGTGTCCATAAGCATTGGCTTTGACCATGCTGACGATTTTCGCGTTTGGGGCAAGTTGTTTGACACGGTTTAAATTATATTGCAGCGCTTGGCTATCAATATAAACTGTTGCTTTACGCACCCTAATTACTCCTACAGGGTCATGGAAGGGCAATGATGAGGCTTTACTTATTCCTCATCATCGTACTGAGCATAAAACTCAGGGGATAAGTTACTAAAGCGGGTATATTGGCCTTCAAAAGCAAGTCGAACGGTACCAATAGGGCCGTTACGAGCTGTAAGTAATCGACCATGATGCAGCCGAGTTTACCATCGTGCTGTTTGGCAATACGACGTGCACGTGCTCGAACTTCTGTAGGTGGAAGAGCAGAAGAGTCATCGATATAGAGCTTTTTCTCTTGCAGTTGCAAAATGGTGCCGGTCACTTTTGACCATTCATCACCATCGAGTTTACCTGAACGTAAATGTCCCTGATGGACTTTCCCGTAAGATGAAATTAAACGCATGGCGATGGAGTCGGCTGGCATTTCCATGGAGTAAACCAAGGCAGGTAAGTCATTATTAAACAGCACGCTTTCCACTAAATTCATGGCAAAAGTGGTTTTACCCATCGATGGACGCGCTGCAACAATAATCAAATCACCTGCTTGCATACCCGAAGTTTTATTGTCGAGTTCAAGAAAGCCTGTGGTTAAGCCTGTAATGCTGCCTTCCATTTGCGACAGCTCATTTAGCTTATCAAAGACATCGGCCACAACTGTATTAATGGCTTTAGGCCCTTGAGCTTTGGCGTTGTTATTGTGTTGTTCTGCCAAAGAGAAAATATTGGTTTCGGCTAAATCTAAAATTTCACTGACGTTACGACCTTTGGTGTCATAGGCATTTTGTAAAATTTCAGAGCTGACCTTAATCATGCTACGCAAAGTTGAAAATTCTTTGATCTTGGTGGCATAAGTTTCCATGTTATAGAAACTAGACGGGGAGTCTGCCATCAATTGCATCAGGTACTCTTCACCACCAACCGCATCGAGTAGGTTTTGTGTGGTGAGCCAGTCATGGACTAAAACCGCATCATAGGGTGAGCTGTCTTTGGAGAGTTGCGCAATCGCACGAAAAATATATTTATGGCGCGTCGCATAAAAGTCATTTTCAGTTAGGACATCGCCAACTTGTTCAAAGGATTCAGCAACCGTCATTAAAGCGGCAAGTACGGCTTGTTCCAATGCTAAGTTATGCGGAGGTGTACGGAATTCTTTCAGTTGCCCTGACTCATTCGGTTTATTGTCTTGTTTCGATGAGCTCTTTTGAGCAGTGGCATTCGCCTGTGACATATAACGCCCTGATTTTTAATACAGTAAGAGGGATAACTTAAGATAAATTTCACTGTAAATTTGGAAAAAATTACAGCCATTTAACTCTATGCACTTTATCAAAAAATGCAGCTGCTGTGTGCTGAATTCAAGGCTTATGGATAAAACCCATAATATTCAAATTTGGCATTTTGCGGGGCAGGCTGATGAAGTTTTAAGCTGAGCGAAGAAACTACTTTTTCATAGAGATAAAAAAAAGAGCATGCAAAAGCATGCTCTTTTTTTTGCAAAAAATTACTCAGATACGATAGTAACGAGAACTTCAGCAACAACATCATGGTGCAATTGGATTGCGATGTTGAATTCGCCAGTGTGACGAAGTGCACCGTTCGGTAAACGAACTTCTGCACGGTCAACTTCAAGACCAGCATTTGTTAACGCGTCAGCGATATCACGAGTACCGATAGAACCGAATAGTTTACCTTCGTCACCAGCTTTCGCAGTGATTACGATGTTAACTTCGTCTAATTGGCTAGCACGTGCTTGAGCAGCAGCTAAAACATCAGCTTCAGCTTTCTCAAGTTCAGCGCGACGAGCTTCAAAAGCAGCAGTGTTAGCTTCAGTAGCAGCTACTGCTTGACCTTGAGGGATAAGGTAGTTGCGGCCGTAACCAGCTTTAACTGAAACTTTATCGCCTAATTTACCAAGGTTTTTAATGCGTTGTAATAAGATAATATCCACAGCTCAACCTCACTTATGATTGTCAGTGTAAGGGATCAAAGACAAGTAGCGAGCTTGTTTAATAGCAAGCGCTAATTGACGTTGGTAACGAGCTTTAGTACCTGTAATACGGCTAGGAACAATCTTGCCGTTTTCAGTGATGTACTGTTTTAAAGTGTCGATATCTTTGTAGTCGATGTACGTAACGTTCTCAGCTGTAAAGCGGCAGAACTTGCGACGACGGTAAAAACGTGCCATTGATGTTCTCCTTATGCTTCAGCAGAGTCTTGAGCTTGTTGTGCTTCTTCACGTTGAGCTTTACGCGCACGTTTTTCTTCAGCACTCTTAGCCAATAGTGACTCTTCAGTGATAGCGTTCTCACGACGGATGATAAGGCTACGAATAATTGCATCGTTGTAACGGAACAATTCTTCTAACTCATCAAGAGTAGTTTGACCACACTCAACATTCATAAGAATGTAGTGAGCTTTGTGGATCTTGTTGATTGGGTAAGCCAATTGACGACGGCCCCAGTCTTCAAGACGGTGAATTTGACCTTCAGCTTCTTTGATGTGAGTTAGGTAGCGTTCTACCATACCAACGACTTGATCGCTTTGATCAGGGTGTACTAAAAGTACGATTTCGTAATGACGCATTGTCAGCTCCTTACGGTTTAAACAGCCCCTAACAAAAAAGTTGTTAGAAGCAAGGAGTCACAACCTAGGTTGTGTCGCATTAGATGCGAAGGGGGAATTTTAGAGACTTTGCTCGCCAAATTCAAGAACTTCTCTTAAAAAGCCCTAATTATTTTGAGGTTTTGAGCGCAAAAGGAAGACGACATAGCCTTTAAAGTTTGTATCATTTTCAAGCTTGGGCAGTCTACGCCACTGACCGTATTGAACGATGCCAATTTTATAAGGCAGTTTCAGTGCTGAAACTTTTTTTAGATAAGCTGCATAATTGGGTAGGGTAGTTGAACCTTGATAGGTTTGAATGACCAACTCGTCGATGGTCTTATTCAGGAGGTTTAAAGTCTCTTGGTTTGTCACATTGGTCCAGTCCATTAAACCCGTGATACTGAGTTGATAGTGCTGCGGTAATTGTTCTCTTAATTGACTTAAGAATAGGGCGTACTGGTGAATGTGTTTGGTTTTGGCATCGAAATCAATTTGTATGCCTTGAATATGATTCCCTGCATTTTCCCATTGCTGAACGCGTTTTAAAATTTGTGTAAGCTCTTGGCCTTGCCAGTCTAAATGATAATTACGAAAAACCAGCCACACCTTTTGCTGAGGAATCGTTAAGACACTTATGCCTTGCGGTATGAGCTTAGAGTGATGTGTTTGGGAATCTAAACGGATTTCACCTTGTAAAATATAAAGTTCTTTAGCCGCTTTGAGATAAGGGGCAGATGAAATATTGCCCCAAATCCAAAATGCATCATAGTCTTCGGCATTTACCGGACCAGATGTTGAAGCTGACTGACTCGGCTGACAAGCCATGATGCTCAGCATACAGATCAGCGTCATAACAACTGAAAAAATCTGCTTCAACATATACGTTTTACCAATAATACTTTAAAGATTGTGCCCAAGCGGTAGTTGGATAGTCACGTTTAATGTGGTCGAACCATTGTTTACGAATGGATTTTTCAACCTCTGCATCCTGACAGTCATTCATCCCGCTTGGTGAATAACACATGATTGAGCGATAAAGCGCATAAGCTTTTAAATCGGGTACAGAACTGGATTTGATGATGTCTTTATACACTTGACCACGGGCAAAAATTGCACCTTGGAAGCTAGAAGTTTCTTTTTCTAAAGCGGTGACATAGCTTATGTTGTAGCCTTGAGTCGAGCGTGCATATTCGCCCAAACAAAGTCGGAGCTTTAAATCTTGAGGTGAATTTTCAAGTTTTTGAGTCAGACTGAATAAGTCAGGGCATTGCATTTGTGGCGTGATTTTTGTTCCTGCCCAAATGAAATCACTGAAAGGCGGTTGATTTTTATAATTTTTATATGTTTCTGAGTCATATTTATACTTCGCGACATCTTGTGGTAGCAGTACAAAGGCTTGATTAAATAGTTTAAAGTTTTGATGTACCAATGATTTTTGCAAAGTTTTATATAAAGCTAAATTTTTTTGATCTGTATTTGATGCTTTGCTCTGTACAATTTGCATTAAGCTTTTTTCATTAGCTTCATTTTCAATAAAGCTTTTTTGCAATGAAGCTTGTTTGATTTTAGCATTTGAACCGATGAATAGGTTTGCACTTTGCTGCTGAGCATAATGTGGATACAACATTAGCTCAAATAAGCCACGCTGTTCGATGGACTTTGATTGACTCAGCCAACCTTCCCAATACTGCTGTGCATTTTGAGTTTGTCCGAGTTTTTCTAAAATACGACCTTTTAACAATATTTGACTGAGTTGAAGGTAACTATTAATTGAATTAGAGGAATGTTCTGGCAAATATTTTAAAGCTTCGGCTGGTTTGTTCTGCACAAAGAATAAGTGATTGGCTTGTAGGTATTGGAACAGTTCTGGCTGACTCTTAAATCGTGTTTTTTGGTTGTTGAGTTCAGACCAGCTTAAGACTTTATCTTCTGCTGATGTTGCCTGACGCATTTGCATTAAATCTGAAATGGTCAGAAAGAAGGGATCTTTTAGATTTTTTGCATTGAATGAGCGGCTTTGAAATACATGGCGATCCATTTCAAAGGCTAGATTATCGAGCTCTAAATTATAGTATTTGGAATCGGGATGATTGATTTGCCATGCGAGTTCGCTGGTCAGGAGTTCGGTATTTCCACTCAGCCAATAACAACGACGTAGTAAACCGCGTGCGCTTGCCGCATATTTTCCCTCAGGGAAGCGTTTGAAGTAGGTAGTGATATGCTCATAGGTATTTTTGAGTAAAGTCTGATTTACTTTATCGATTTTTAAATCACCATATTCACCGATACCCGACTGATAGCTTTCATTGAGGCTGCTACGGATCAACATATATTGCGATGTTTCTTTGATCCAAGACTGATCAACCGTAGTTAATACTGAGTAAATTTTAGTAGCTGTGGAAAAGTTACTATTATAAAAGGCAATGGTTGCATTTAAATAAGACGCATACTGACGTGCTTGTATAGACCAGTTCGGATTGACTTGGATGAGGGCAAGATCACGGTCACAGGCCGAGATATTTTGTCTTTCTTGAATCAGTAAATCTTTTTCCACTTTGCTGAGATTTTGGTCGGCTTTCACCTGTTGGGTAAATTGATCCGCACCATTGTCTAGACTACTGCAATGTTCTTGGTAAGGAGTCTTTTGATTGTTTGGTTTTAATCGGGCATTCGGTCGTTTATTGGTTGCGCTTTCAAACAATGTTTTAGCCGCAAATGGTACGTTGCTATATTCAGTTTCCCAAAGCGGACTATTTGGCTGATTAAAATTCAATTTGGCCAAGCCCATGTCGCTCAGGAGTAGGAGCATATTGGTTTGATTGTCATTGGCGGGCGTGAGCGCAGGCAAATTGTCACAGGCTGTATAGGCATTGGTTTGAATGTTGGTCGATGGGTAGCAAGTAACATCAAAACCAGAAAAACTGTGCGTGCTATAAGCAAGAGTGATAGGGAATAGACTAATAAAAATAGATTTTTTAAAAAATTGTGATGGCATTTTCATTATAGAGCATGAGTTATTGTTGTGTCTGCTATGGTAACAATTTAAAGACTAGACTTAAATATTGAATAAGTTGAAATAAAAAAAAGATAGAGAGAACTCTATCTTTTTAAAACAGCGGCAAATGTGGAGCAGGTGAGACATAGCTAAAACTAAAACTAAAACTTAATGCAGTAATTAAAATCACTGAATATAAGAAATAGCGTTTTGCCCAAACCTGATCATTTTCAGCTTTAAAACCAATGATTGATAAATATACCCAATAAGCACAGAGTGCGTTAAAGGTGATAAGAAAAAACATATTGGTATAGCCAAAACAATACAAACCATTTAACACCGCAGCAAACAGCAAGACATAAATCAAGCTTTCAACTTTCGTGCGGAAAATTGAACGTGCTACAGGTAAAATTGGAATGCCTGCATTTTTATAGTCGTCAAAGCGGTATACCGCAATTCCCCATGAATGAGGCATTTGCCAAAGTGCATATGCTAAGAAAAGCAACAATGCGGCAACATCAAATTCATTGGTCACAGCTGCATAGCCGATCACTGGTGGACTAGCACCAGAAATACTTCCAATCACGGTTTGGTGAATGGATGTGCGTTTGCTCCATAGACTATAAAAAATCACATAAACCACAAAACCAAGTACAGCAAAGCCAAAGGCATAAGCATTAACAAAGAACCAGAGTAGGGCGAAACCTAATATTCCAAGCGCAGCAGAAAATGCCAAAGCAACGGAAGGACTGATGGTTTTTTTAACTAATGCACGGTTCATCGTCCGTTCCATCTTTTGATCAATATCTTGATCAATGACGTTATTGACGACACAGCCAGAAGCAACAACCAGTGTTGTACCGAGTAGGGTGATGAGAAGGAGGAGGAAATCTACAGACCCCTGAGCGGCTAAAAAGAAGCCGCCCAGAGTGGTAACGAAGTTACCAAAGAGAATTCCTGGTTTAGTCAGGAATAAATACTTTTTAAACATGACGATCAGTTTAGATCATCATGTTGTAGTGTAAGTAGTTCATAATCCATACAGAGCCGACTAGAAGTACAGCAATACAAAGTACTGTATAGATAAATGCAATCACGTTCCAACGTTGCTCTGAAGATGAGTTCATGTGCAAGAAGTAAACTAATTGAACTAGAACCTGAGCAACCGCTGTAATTGCGATAACGGCCATAACAATACCGCGGCCATAACCACCAGCCATTACCATACCGAATGGAATTACGGTCAGGATAACTGAAAGGATAAAGCCGATCGTGTATTGCTTGGTGTTACCGTGTGAAGCACCAGCTGAGTTATGATCGTGACTCATTATAGAACTCCCATCAAGTAAACTACGCTGAATACACAGATCCAAACGATGTCAAGGAAGTGCCAGAACAAGCTTAGGCAAGCAAGACGACGAGTGTTTGGAAGAGTCAAACCATTTTTCTTGATCTGAATCATCAAAATGATCATCCATACCAAACCTGAAGTTACGTGAATACCGTGCGTACCTACTAAAGTAAAGAACGACGATAAAAACGCACTTACGCTTGGACCGTGGCCAGCATGAACTAAGTGATTAAACTCATATAGTTCCATGCCGATGAATGAAGCACCGAATAACCAAGTGATCGCTAACCAAGTTAAAACTTGGTTGACGTTCTTTTTGTATGCAGCAAGAACCGCAAAACCAAAAGTTACAGAAGAGATCAAGAGAGCGAAAGTTTCAGTTAAAACGAAACCTAAAGACTCACCGAATAATTCTTTTGCACTTGGTGTGCCCATAGGCACATGGCTACTTAAAACAGCGAATGCAATGAAGAGTGTACCGAATAGAATCAAGTCACTCATCAAATAAGTCCAAAAACCAAAGACGGTGATGTCAGTATCATCGTGGTGATGATGCTCATCGTGTCCGTGGTTTTCGTGATGAAGTACGTCAGCCATTGTCTTAGTCCTTCTTCAAATGTTTTTCAAGAATCGCGTAACGTTCATTTTCAATACGCTCAACTTCAGCAGCAGGAACATAGTAGTCCACTTTCTTCGTAAACGAAGATGCGATGAAGCTGATAATAGCAGCGATGAACATCACAACAACTAACCACCAGATATGCCAGATTAAACCAAAGCCCATAACAGTAATGAACATGGCAATCACAACACCAGCAGCACGATTCGTTGGCATATGAATGTCTTCGTATGAAGTAGGTTTCGCATATGCTACGCCATTCTCTTTGTCATTCCAGAACGTATCAATACCATTGATTGTTGGAAGGTGAGCAAAGTTGTAGAACGGAGCAGGAGACGAAGTCGCCCATTCAAGTGTACGACCATCCCATGGATCGCCTGTAAGGTCGAGGTTGTCGTTGCGTTGTAAGTAACCAACAACAATCTGCATAACGAAACATGCAATACCAATCGCGACTAACACAGAACCGAAGAATGCAATAGCAATGTACGGATCCCATTCAGGGTTGTCATATGTATTCAAACGACGAGTCATACCCATGAAACCAAGGATATAAAGTGGCATGAATGCAAAGTAGAAACCGAAGAACCAGAACCAGAACGCAGCTTTACCCCATGCTTCATTAAGCTTCCAACCAAACATTTTCGGCCAGTAGAAAATGATGCCGGCAAACATACCAAACACCACACCACCGATAATTACGTTATGGAAGTGAGCAATCAAGAACAATGAGTTGTGTACAAGGAAGTCCGCAGGTGGAACCGCCATTAATACACCAGTTAAACCCCCAATACCGAATGTTACAAGGAAGCCAAGCGTCCATAACATAGGAGTAGTGAAGGTGATACGACCCTTATACATTGTGAATAACCAAGAGAAGATTTTCACACCTGTAGGAATCGCAATAACCATGGTCATGATACCGAAGAACGCATTCACGTTCGCACCAGCACCCATGGTGAAGAAGTGGTGAAGCCATACTACGAACGCAAGTACTGTGATCGCAATTGTTGCATACACCATTGATTTGTAACCGAACAACGTTTTACGAGAGAACGTTGAAACAACTTCAGAGTAAATACCAAATGCTGGTAATACTAAGATGTAAACTTCTGGGTGACCCCATGTCCAAATCAAGTTTACATACAACATTGGGCTACCACCCATGTCATTTGTAAAGAAGTGGAAACCGAAGTAACGGTCAAGCGTTAACATCGCAATTGTTGCTGTTAACACTGGGAATGACGCAATGATCAATACCGCTGTACACAAAGATGTCCAAGTAAAGATCGGCATGTCCATAAGTGACATACCAGGCGCGCGCATTTTAATGATGGTAACGAAGAAGTTAACACCTGTTAATAGCGTACCTAAACCTGAAATCTGAAGTGCCCAGATATAGTAGTCCACACCCACGCCTGGAGAATATTCGATACCTGAAAGAGGAGGATAAGCCATCCAACCTGTTGCAGCGAATTCACCAATTGCAAGAGATGCCATCATTAAGCCTGCAGCACCAGCAAATAACCAGAAGCTTAGAGAGTTTAATAATGGGAAGGCAACGTCACGTGCACCAATTTGAAGTGGTACAGAGATGTTCATTAAGCCAACAACTAGACCCATTGCTACGAAGAAGATCATGATTACACCGTGTGCGGTGAAGATCTGATCGTAGTGTTCTGGGTGTAAATAACCTTCACCGCCACCTTTTGCAAGGAACAGTTGAAGACGCATCATAATCGCATCAGCAAAACCACGCAAAAGCATGATGATCGATACGAAAAGATACATGATACCAATTTTTTTATGGTCGACTGATGTGAACCATTCGTTCCACAAGTAGCCCCATTTTTTAAAGTAGGTAATACCAGCAACAACTGCGATACCACCTAAGATCATCATTGCAACTGTGACCAGTACAATTGGATCGTGCGGAATAACGTCCGGACCTAACTTACCTAAGAAGCTCATGTCTTTATTCCCCTACAACTGATGAAGCAGGTTCAACAGCGGCATGTGCTTCAGATGAAGCAGCCCCGTGAGCACCCGCAGTCGCTGAGTGATCAGCACCGTGATAGTTGCTCATATATTTGCTAATGACTGACTTAAACAAGCCTTCCTCTACAGAAGAGTAATAAGTCACAGGGTGTGGCTTAGTTGGATAAGGCTTCATTGCCTCAGCAGCAGCCTTCTCTTCAGGAGTTTTTGCTTTTGAAATCAAAACTTCAATTTGGTGTTTACCACGGTTACCGTCACGTAAAGACTCAAATTCAGCTTGATCTAAAATTGTTTTTTGTACAGCTTTAGGATTAATGCTTGTACCGTTACCTGCTTTAACTGCAGCAACCCATTCAGCGAATTGAGCGTCAGTTACAGAGTGAGCACGGAAGCGCATTTGCGAGAAGCCGTAGCCTGAATAGTTCGAAGAGAAACCGCGGTAGCCTTCAGCTGGGCTAGTTCCATCTGCTAACAAATTCAAGTGCGTTTGCATGCCTGCCATTGCATAAATTTGACCACCTAACGCAGGGATGAAGAAAGAGTTCATCGTGAAGTTAGAGGTAATTTTAAGTGCAACTGGAGTTTTTTCAGGGAAACGAATTTCGTTAACCGTCGCAATGTTAAGATCAGGGTAAATGAAGATCCATTTAAACTGTTCTGCAATGACTTGAATATTTACAGGTGCTTTATCAGATTCGAGCGGGCGGTAAGGGTCATACTTGTGTGAACCCCACCAAGTTAACCAAGCCAGAATACCAATAATAATGACAGGAATACCCCAAACTACAATTTCAATTGCAGTAGAGTGCGCCCATGTAGGTTTATAGTCTGCATCTTTATTCGACGCGCGATATTTCCAACCAAACCATAATGCCATTACGACTGATGGAATAACCACCAATAGCATTAAATAGATCGCAGTCATCATTAAGTCAGATTGACCTTGTGCAACTGGACCTTTTGAGTTTAGAAGTACCATATCACCACCACACCCAGTTAAGAGCGCGGCGATCGCAGATAAAGACAATACAGCTAAAATCGTTTGTCTCATTTTACAACCTCGGTGAAGAGTCCCATTCCCTAATAAAATTGGGATAGCGATTAAAGTGTCGCATGATTGAAAAGTTTCTTTTTAAGTCTAAAAACACTTCTCAATCATAAGACACCGCTACGTTGTAGGGCATTATGCCTCATATCGACAAACTAAGCTATACGTAAAGATGCTTTAAATGACTGTTATAAAAACCGATTTTTTCACTCGGAATTTTATAATTTCTTTGTGGATTTATTTTGAATATCAATAAACTGCGGAAAACTGAGGTGCGCCAAACCTCAGCTTAAATATGGTCAAATTACTGCTTAATGACCTTGGTTTTTGCCAGCTTATCGTGCAAAGTTTGACGCTTTGCAGTTAAACCAAAGACGTGATCGGCGATGGTAATAAACGGCATGAACAGCATATTGAGCACAATAAAGACAACACTGCGTAATGTGAATACACGTAAAAGGCTGACTTTTTCGTTGGTTTCAACGTCTACAATTTTAATTTTGGTGATTTTTTTACCAATACTTTGACCATTTTTTGCTAAGAAAAAGGCCTGTATGCCGAGCATAATCAGCAGGTAAATTCCCATGGTGGTCCATGCTTCAGTAGGAATCAAACTGAACAGTTGTGCTTGCAGTTCACTGGCCTGAGTGGCTGTAGTAGCCGCTTGCATTTTTTGCTGAATTTCAGTCAGTTCACCAAACTGGTTGGCTTGTAAAAAGAACGAGGGAATCGCAGCGGCAGGGAGCCAAAGAAGTAAATCAATGACTTTGGCTAAGACGCGTGTGCCTATCGATGCCAGTTCAGGTTGAGCAACTTTTGCCGCTAGGCGGTTTGGTTGTGAAAATTGATTTGGCGCATGCATTGGCTCAGGAATAGGGGGTTGAGGCTGATAACCTACAGGTTCATACGCCAGTTTTCCTTGGGTGAGTTCACCTAAAGCTTTCCATTCAGGCATACCCTGATGCCAAACTAAATCCGTCAATAAAACTTGTTGGCTTGCGAGCATCTGATTCAACTGCTCTAAGGTATATGGACCGGCTTGTTGATTATTTCGTGCCAAGTAAATCTGCATATAAACTTAATCTCAAAATATAAGTTGGGATATTCAAATAATAAATGTATTTGTTTTTAGATTAAAAACAAATAAAAAATCTATGGTAAAACATGCGGATAGTCTAGAGAATTTCAAGCTGAAATTAACCAAAACTACACAAAATCCAGGACAGTGTAGCAAGGATTATGCTGCTTCTTCTAGCTTTATCGTAATGCGATCTCTTCTCAATCAAGATGTTGATGCATGAATGCCAGACTTAGTCTAAGTTTTTGTATAAAAAAGTTTGTTTCAATGCGGATACGTTGAAAGAGTGGATATAAAAAAAGACCCACAAAAGGGTCTTTTTTTTAGGATCAAAAAGTTAAGCTTTTTGAACTTTCTCTTCTGCAAGGAAGAACCAAGTGTCTAATACTGAGTCAGGGTTAAGTGATACAGATTCGATACCTTGTTCCATCAGCCATTGCGCAAGATCTGGGTGATCTGATGGGCCTTGACCACAGATACCCACATATTTACCTGCTTTACGGCATGCATGAATTGCCATAGAAAGAAGTGCTTTTACTGCTGGATCACGCTCATCAAATAGGTGAGACACAATACCAGAGTCACGGTCTAGACCAAGCGTTAACTGGGTTAAGTCGTTTGAACCGATAGAGAAGCCATCGAAGTGTTCAAGGAACTGTTCAGCCAATAATGCGTTCGTTGGTAACTCACACATCATGATCACTTTCAGACCATTTTCACCACGTTTCAGGCCGTTTAACGCCAATAATTCAATTACACGTTTCGCTTCATGTACAGTACGTACGAAAGGAATCATGATTTGAATATTGGTTAAGCCCATTTCGTCACGTGCTTTTTTCAACGCGCGGCATTCTAATTCGAAGCAGTCACGGAAGTTGTCAGACACATAACGGCTTGCACCACGGAAGCCCAACATTGGGTTTTCTTCTTCAGGTTCGTATAACTTACCACCGATCAAGTTTGCGTATTCATTTGACTTAAAATCAGACATACGAACGATCACAGGTTTGTCTGCAAATGCTGCAGCAAGGGTAGAAATACCTTCAACCAGTTTTTCAACATAGAACTCGATTGGCGATGCATAACCCGCTGTACGTGCCATCACCGCAGCACGAGTTTCACGTGGCAAGCTGTCAATGTTCAACAATGCTTTAGGGTGGACACCGATCATACGGTTAATGATGAACTCAAGACGTGCAAGACCAATCCCTTCATTTGGAATTTGTGCAAAGTCAAATGCGCGGTCAGGGTTACCGACGTTCATCATAACTTTGAACGGAAGCTCTGGCATCGATTCGATAGAGTTGGTTTGAATCTCGAAATCTAAAGAACCTTCGTAGATGAAACCTGTATCACCTTCCGCACATGAAACAGTCACTTCCTGACCGTCTACTAGAACTTCAGTTGCATTACCACAACCAACGATTGCTGGAACACCCAATTCACGTGCAATAATCGCTGCGTGGCAAGTACGACCACCACGGTTAGTCACAATTGCAGCCGCACGTTTCATGACTGGTTCCCAGTCTGGGTCAGTCATGTCAGATACAAGCACGTCACCGTCTTGTACTTTGTCCATTTCTTTAATAGACGTAACAATACGGACTTTACCAGAACCAATACGTTGACCGATTGAACGACCTTCACAAATCACAGTGCCTTTTTGTTTTAAAAGATAGCGCTCCATAGTGCCGACGTTTTCACGGCTCTTCACAGTTTCAGGGCGCGCTTGAACGATATAAATTTGACCGTCATCGCCATCTTTTGCCCACTCGATGTCCATTGGAGAACCATAGTGGTTTTCAATGATCAGCGCTTGTTTTGCAAGTTCTTGTAGTTCGTGGTCGTTTAATGCGAATTGTTGACGCTCTTGTTTTTCAACATCAACCACAACAACTGATTTACCTGCAGAAGCTTCTTCGCCATAAATCATTTTTTGGTGTTTAGAACCCAGATTACGACGGAGGACAGCGTGCTTGCCTGCATTTAAAAGGGGTTTAGAGAGGTAGAATTCGTCAGGGTTTACTGCACCTTGAACAACCATTTCCCCCAAACCATAAGATGCAGTGATGAAAACTACGTCACGGAAACCTGATTCAGTGTCGAGTGTAAACATTACACCCGCTGCACCAGTTTCAGAGCGGACCATACGCTGAACACCAGCAGATAAAGCCACAACATCATGCGCAAAGTTTTGGTGTACGCGGTAAGAGATTGCACGGTCGTTATACAGTGATGCAAATACTTCTTTGATCGCGATCAATACGTTGTCGATACCGCGAATGTTTAAGAAGGTTTCTTGTTGGCCTGCAAAAGATGCATCTGGTAAATCTTCTGCTGTCGCAGAAGAACGAACGGCAACCGCGATGTCTGGGTTGCCGTTTGAAAGCTCTGCAAATGCTTTACGAACTTCTTGTTCGAGTTCTGCTGTAAGTGGAGTATCTACAATCCATTGGCGAATTTTCGCGCCTGTTTCAGCAAGAGCATTTACATCATCAACATTGAGGACTTTTAACTCTGCATTGATTTTAGCGTTTAGGCCACTTTGCTCGAGAAATTCACGATATGCTTGAGCTGTAGTAGCAAAGCCACCTGGTACAGATACACCTGCATTTGATAGGTGGCTGATCATTTCACCTAAAGATGAGTTTTTCCCACCTACAAGTTCAACGTCGTGTTTCCCTAATTTTTCTAGACCAATTACGCGCGCTTCCAAAGTTGTTACTCCACTTTTGCAGTATTTAATCACTATCTTGGCATCAGATTATAACAAATCTACTTAGCTTTTTGATTTTACTAAGCGACAGTCATGTAAGATCGGTTTACTATAAAGATTATATAGCACTAAGACAAATTTTTGAGGAGAATTTTAATGTCAGGAAGTAAACAATTTAAGCGGAGTGTTTTTTTTGTATCAGATGGTACTGCAATTACCGCTGAAACCCTTGGGCACTCGCTATTGGCGCAGTTTCCAAATGTTGACTTTGACATTCATATTATTCCTTATATTAGCTCTGAAGAAGCTGCTACAAATGTGGTTGCTGAGATCAATTTAAGGGCACAACAAGACGGACAAAAGCCACTGGTTTTTGACACTTTAGTCGACCCGTACGTGCGTGACATTATTAATACTGCAAATGCTATAAATCTTGATGTATTTGAGGGGCTTATTAGTAAATTGTCTGAAGAGTTGGGAACACCGCCTACAACTTTAGTCGGACAGACCCATGCGGTGACTGATTCGGAGTCTTATAAAGCACGTATTGATGCGGTGCATTTTGCTTTAGATAACGATGACGGTGCACGTACACGCCACTATGACAAGGCCGATCTGATTCTGATTGGGGTGTCACGTTCGGGTAAAACACCGACTTCAATTTATTTGTCATTACAGTTTGGTATTCGTGTTGCAAACTATCCATTGACTGAAGAAGACTTGGATGACAACCGTTTACCTGCGGTACTTCGCGCGCATAAACAGAAGCTTTTTGGTTTGATGATTGATGCTGAACGTCTTGTTGCTATTCGCTCTGAACGTAAAGCCAATAGCCGTTATGCAAGCTTCAGCCAGTGCCAAATGGAGCTTCGCGCAATTGAAGGGATTTATATCTCTGAAGGGATTAAATACTTAAATGTCTCGGAAATGTCGATTGAAGAAATTTCAACTCGTGTACTGCAAATGACGGGTTTAAAACGTCGCATTGGTTGATATTGTCATTACATTATAAAGCGTCATATTGATGATGCTTTATAATGTTGATCAATATAAAAATACAGATTAGATCAAATGAAAATAATATCAAAATGCCTATTAGGTGTATTTTGTTGTGCTCATTTTAATATGGCTTTATATGCGCAAAATATATCAATTCAACAGGCTGAGCAGGCGATTGATCAAAAATATGCAGCGCTAGATTTTTATGCGGTGAATCAACAGATCGAAAATGATGTGGTTGATTTAATCCGTGAAAATGCAGAAAGTTATGCTTATTCTTTCCCCAAATTGACTGAAAANTATCAAATTCAAGCCTTTAAAATGCACGCCCAAGCTTTGACAGCAACACCAGTTTTTCAGACCAAGAACAAGCAACTAAGTTCGATTGAAGTAGATTATGACTGTCACTATGACGAAGAGCGGCGCGGTTCATATATTCGTGTTTCAAAAGACTTAAACAAGATTGATATCACTTTATTGGATCAAAACAGTCGACCGACTGGAAAGTACTTACGTTATCAGCGTTCAAATACAGGCTATCGGTATACAGGTGTGACGAAATAAACAACGGGTAAGTGGGTAAAACTTACCCTATACGGTTAATGGCTATAGGTGGTAATGATCCTATCGACGGGATATTCGGCGCCATCTAAACTTTGAATATCATGTTCTCGAATTTTGACGATCGGCCAAGTGATTAGCTTACAGTTGTCGCGCTGTAGAGCATGATAATAATGATCGGACTTGAAAAATTTAAGTTTATCGGCAGCGGAGTTAGGTTTGAGTTGGTGTCTAAGCCATGGGTCTTGAACTTGGGTTTCTAAAAAGCGTAGGGCCAGTAGGCATTTGATGCGTGTATTAAATAGGCGTCGGTTCTTAATAACCAAAGGATGTTGGATTAAACGCTGAATTCCGCGCTCTGTTTTTGGCAAGATGAATTGCGGTGCGTTTTGAAAAACATAGACCGATTGAGCGACCTGACAAATCGATTCGAGGGCAGTTACTGTATGCTGGTTGGTACCAATAATCGCGACACGTTGCTCGGCAAAAGTATGTTGTTTAATTTCTGATGAGGGAATCAATTGCCCTTTAAAATGCTGAAAATATTCGGGATGGTTTTGAAATAAACCAGATATGTTTTCTGTTGAATCCAAATTGACCATGTTCGATCCTTAATTGTTTTTTATCGTCTATCCTTAATTTATTATTTTTAGTGCTTTTGCTCTAAAAAGGCAAAGTGATAAATTGTCTGAGCAGTCACGCTAACTTTAGTCTAGACATAGCAGCAGTTTTTGCAGGGTTTTAAGGATTTTTTAGATATCGGCTGAGATTTTAGTTATTCATTTATGTATGTCGCCTTATGGGTATGCATTAATACGCATAAGGCGATTAGCTTTTATTTGTACTTAGCTATTTTTGATCTGCATGAGACGTTCAAAGTTTTCTAAACGTTTGTCCGTGTCATAGATGTCACAGGTGAAAATAAACTCATCAACATCATATTCCAAAAGAAGCTGTTTCAAGCCTTCTTTCACCGTGCCATTGGAACCGATTTGCGCCATGGCATAAAAACTGTCTACCGACATTTTTTCCGCAGGTGACCATAGACCGTCCATGCTGGCAATCGGTGCTTTTAACTTTAAACTTTGACCGCGCATGAGACCTAAAACACGTTGATAGGCACTGGTCGCTAGATACTCAGCTTCAGCATCGGTTTCAGCAACGACCGTCGGGACACCCATAGACACATAAGGTTTCGATAAGTATTCAGAGGGTTCAAAGTTTTCACGATAGAGCTGAATCGCTTGTTTCAGCATACGCGGTGCAAAGTGTGATGCAAAAGAGTAGGGAAGACCGAGTTTTGCAGCCAGTTGTGCACTAAATAAACTTGAACCGAGTAGCCATACAGGCACATGTGTCCCTTGCCCTGGAGTTGCAATGATGCGCTGATTCGGCTCAGCGTCTTTAAAGTAATGCAGAATTTCTAAGACATCTTGTGGGAACTGATCTTCAGTTTCTTGACGGCCACGGCGAAGTGCTCGCATGGTCACTTGGTCTGTACCCGGTGCTCGACCTAAACCTAATTCGATCCGGTTTGGATAGAGTGTCGCAAGCGTACCGAATTGCTCCGCTACGATCAGCGGGGCATGGTTCGGGAGCATGATGCCGCCTGAACCCACTTTTAAGGTTGAGGTATTCGCGAGTAAATAGCCAAGTAGCACCGCAGTTGCAGAGCTGGCAATACCATCCATATTATGATGTTCTGCAAGCCAAAGACGGCTATAGCCTAAATGCTCAGCTTGTTGAGCCAATTTTAAGCTATGCTGTAGAGTGAGTTGTACAGTTTGATCTTCGCGGACAGGAGCTAATTCTAAAATAGAAAATTGAGTCTCGGACAACGTGCGCATTCTAGTTCTCAGTTTCGTTTCATATATCGAAATAATACGATATAACTGCTATTTTGTATATCGATTTTATTCGATATTATAGTTGTTTTATATAAGGTGTTGATTTAAAAATGAAACTAAATATCTATTCAATATCGTTGAACCGCACTAGCCACATATGCATTTAAAAACAAAAAAAGGGGATTACTGTATTTAGCATAACAATATAGTATTTTTTTGAGTGTAGTTGTCAGATAAATAAAAAGCACCCGAAGGTGCTCTTTTATTTGAAAATGTTTTATGCGGTGCTTAACGTTTCCCGTTTTTGTACCAGCCCAAGTGACGGCCATTGTCACCACGGTAGTTGCGACCATTATATTTATAATTGCTGTTACGGTAGCCGCGGCTGTCATAACGACGATCATAACGGTCATCGTAACGGCGGTCATATTCGTCATCATAACGACGGTCTTCAGAGACTTTTTTACCTAGAACTGCACCACCCGCTGAACCGAGACCTGCACCAATATATCCACCATTGGTACCGCCCATGTTTTTACCTACGGTATAACCACCTGCACCACCGAGTGCTCCACCAATGATTGCACCATTACGGTCACGTTTGTTGGCTGAAGCAGCTGCACCTGCACCACCACCAATGGCAGAACCAATCATGGCGCCTGTTTGTCCACCCATTTGGTTACCAATCGCAGCACCGACAACACCACCTAATGCAGACGTTAGTGCAGTATTGGTTGTATTACCGGCATATGTTGTGGTCATCGTTAATGCTGAAGCTGCAATTACGGTGCTCATTAAAATTGATTTAATTTTCATTTTTAAACTCCTAAGAGCATGTCTATTTTGTCTTGATTTCACTTTAGCGAAACAAGTGGGAAGAATAATGAAGAGAAATTTTATCGAAACCGTTGCTTTGGTAAGTGCTGTGTAACGACTCTTCGTATTTTCTACCAGTTTGGCTAGAGTGTTATTGCGTCTAAATCTATGCCATAAAAAAGCACCCGAAGGTGCTTTCAATGACATCTTTACGATGCAGCTAATTAATGGTGTTTATGTTTTTTCTTCCATTTTTTACCATGGTAAGAGTCATACTGTTTATCTTTTGAGATTTTGTTGCCGAGTGCTGCACCGCCCGCTGCACCTAATGCAGAACCCACGTAGCCACCATTGGTTCCGCCCATGCTTTTACCTACGGTATAGCCCGCACCACCACCGATCGCACCGCCAATAGCAGATTCAGTACGATGACGTTTGTCACTTGCAACTGCTGCACCACCTGCACCACCAAGTGCTGCGCCAATAGTTGCACCAGTTGTGCCGCCCATGTTTTTACCAATTGCTGTCCCTGCAACACTACCTAAAGCACTGGCTGCTGCAACGCGAGTTGTGCTGTCTGCATACGCAGTTGCAGTAAACATAGATGCCGTTGCTAATGTTGCTGACATTAAGAGTGTATTAAGTTTCATGTGTTTCTCCATGTCCAACATTGGTTGAACTGTCTTACTTTTTTCGATGTGGCTAATGTAACAAAAAGATTCCAGTTAATTGTGGAGAGTTAAAACTAAATTGAAACCCGTTGGTTTCTTGTTTGTATCAGTTTTATTACAAATGTGAATAAGCAGAATGAAATTTATCCAAAATCATGCAAATGTGGATAAACCTAGGAGTGATGCAGTTCACACTCTGAATTTTGAGCTGAAATGACCTATTTAAAAGATGTATATGAAATAAGCTGTTTTGCATTTTTTAAGCGTTAGTAAGCGCATAAACACGCTTTAAAAGTGTATCAATCCACTGAGGTGTATAAAGTAAACGTCGCTCAGGATTGAATAAAGATGTTCTTTGCGTGATAGAGCCGTTAAACTAAGCGCAAATTTTTTGGTGCTGTGAAACTGTATTGCAGCCTTTATATTGAGATATTTTCCTAATGAAAGAATCGTTACGTTTACGATTAGATCAACTTTCTGACCGTCACGAAGAATTAACAGCATTACTTGCAGATGTAGAAGTCATTTCGGATAACAAACGCTTTCGTCAGTTGTCACGTGAACATAGTGATTTAAGCGAAATCACAGAAGTTTGGACCAAGTACAAACAGGCTGAAGCTGATATTGAAACGGCTGAAGCGATGCTGTCAGATCCTGATTTTAAGGAAATGGCTGTTGAAGAAATTAAAGAAAATAAAGCCATTATTGCGTCTTTAGAAGCTGATTTAAATATTTTAATGATTCCGAAAGATCCAAATGATGCGAACTCTGCATATTTGGAAATTCGAGCGGGAACAGGCGGTGATGAAGCTGCTATTTTCTCGGGTGACTTATACCGTATGTACACCAAGTACGCTGAATCACAAGGCTGGCGTATTGAAGTGTTGTCTGAAAATGAAGGCGAACACGGTGGTTATAAAGAAATTATTTGTTTGGTGAATGGTGAGGGCGTTTACGGCCGCTTGAAGTTTGAAAGTGGCGCGCACCGTGTACAACGAGTACCTGCAACGGAGTCTCAAGGACGCGTGCATACTTCGGCGTGTACTGTTGCTATTTTGCCTGAAATTGATGTTGATACAACGGTTGAGATTAATGCATCAGACTTACGTATTGATACCTACCGCGCCTCAGGTGCGGGTGGTCAGCACATCAACAAAACCGATTCTGCTGTGCGTATTACCCACATTCCAACAGGAACGGTGGTGGAATGTCAGGAAGAGCGTTCACAACATAAGAACAAAGCCAAAGCGATGGCTTTACTTGCTTCACGGTTGGAAAATGCAAAACGTGCAGCAGCTGATGCAGCAACGTCTGAAATGCGCCGTGACTTGGTCGGCTCGGGTGATCGTTCAGAACGTATCCGTACCTATAACTATCCACAAGGTCGTATGACCGATCACCGTATTAACTTAACTTTATACAAGTTAGATGCGGTTATGGAAGGCGATTTAACTGAACTATTAGATAGCTTACATCGTGAATATCAAGCAGATCAGCTTGCGATGCTTGCACAGCAGAATGGTGGATAATGAATATTGCCCAAGCTTTGGCTTTACGTGGTGAAGCTGAGAGTTACGAACGTCAAGAGAATGCATGGTTGTTGGAGCACATTACCAAAATTGATTCTTTTGATTTGGTTATGAAAAAAGATCAAGTGCTGACCGATGAACAAGAGCAGGCCTATGTTGCTGCCTTGGCACGAATCGAAGCAGGTGAACCTTTGGCCTATGTGACAGGTTCGCAGCCGTTTTGGACGCTAGATTTGATTGTTACTTCTGACACTTTAGTTCCACGTCCAGATACCGAGGTACTGGTTGAAACTGTACTACGTTTAGACTTACCTGAAGATGCGCGCATTGTCGACTTAGGCACGGGGACAGGTGCGGTTGCGCTTTCATTGGCCAGTGAACGGGACACGTGGGACATTACGGCGACCGATATTTATGAGCCAACTTTAGCTGTTGCGCAGCAAAATGCAGAAAAGCATGACTTAAATGATGTGACTTTTGTGTGTGGCAGTTGGTTTGCACCGCTGAATCGAAAGTTTTTTGATGTGATTGTCTCGAACCCGCCGTACATCGATGCCGATGATGATCACATGCAAGACTTAGCAACTGAGCCTGAACGTGCCCTAGTTGCAGCAGATCATGGTTTGGCTGATTTAAGAGTCATTATCCAGCAAGGTAAAAAGCATTTAACTCTTGATGGCTGGGTGGTACTTGAGCATGGTTATGACCAAGCTGACGCTGTACAGAAAATCTTTAAAGAAGCGGGCTATAAACAAGTCCGTACGGTGAAAGATTATGGTGGTAATGACCGCGTCACTTTAGGGCAGTGGACACAATAATTTCATTGTTCCCTTCAAAATAAAAGCGCAGTTGATGCGCTTTTATTTTTTCTACCTTATGTTCCAAATACGTCACGCCAACGCAGGAGCCAAGTCTCGATGGCTTTCATGATGCTATCACTGAGTTTTCCGAGCACGGCTAAAAGAATAATCGCTAAGATCACAATATCGGGACGCGAAGTTTCTCGTCCATCACTCAGTAAGTAGCCTATGCCTTGTGTTGCTGCAATGAGTTCTGCGGCAATCATAAACATCCATGCCAAACTTAAACTGTTGCGCAGTCCCGTTAAGATCCCCGGAGATGCTGCAGGCAAAATAATCTGTTGTACTTGCTGCCAGTACTTCAGCCGATAGACTTGTGCGACTTCGATAAGCTTGCGATCAACCCCTTTAATCGCTGCGACCGTGTTGGTATAGGTCGGAAAAAATGCGCCAATTGCAATTAGGGTAATCTTCGATGCTTCATCAATTCCCAACCACAGTAAAAGTAGAGGAATCCACGCTAAGCTNNTCATTATTTGCTTACAACCTTTTGTGCATATTGTGGTTTAAACAACTGAGTCACGACTTGATTAACATTGCTGCCTTTACGGACTAAGTCTTCTTCATTCAAAATGCCGCCAGACTTTTGTAATGCGGCAATCTGTTTGGCTGACGGAATGTTTTGATCAAAGTTGGTACGGCTTAGTTGTAATTTTGCGACATTCAACGGCAGTTTGGACTCGCGTGCCAGTAACTCCGCCAATTTCTCTGGATTAGCTTTGGCCCATTTACGTGCTTGCTCATAAGCTTTAATCACGGCTTCAATGGCTTCGGGACTTTGCTGAGTAAAAGACTCTTTGACACTGAGTACGCTATAACTGTTAAACCCAATATTTCGATACAACAGTTTTGTGCCAGATTGCACTTGTGCCGATGCCATCAGTGGATCTAAGCCTGCCCAAGCATCGACTTGACCACGTTCTAAAGCCGTTTTGCCATCTGGATGTTGTAAATGAACCAGTTGTACATCGCGTTTATTTAGACCCACTGTATCCAACGCTTGTAAGGTAAATAGAAATGGATCTGTGCCTTTGGTTGCGGCAATTTTCTTTCCTTTTAAGTCTTTTAGGCTTTTAATTTGGGAGTTTTTAGCAACCACCAAAGCAGTCCATTCAGGTTGGCTCTGGATATAAACGGTATTGATTGGACTGCCGTTGGCACGACTAAGTACAGCTGCAAGCCCTGCGGTTGAAGCAAAATCGACACTGCCACTATTTAAATATTCCAGTGAACGGTTACTGCCTTGGCTAAACACCCATTTAATTTCAGTTTTAGGTAAGGCTTTTTCTAACAGTTTTTGTTCTTTCACTACGAGGCTGGTTGGTGCGTAGTAGGCATAATCAAGTTTGAGCGTGTTTGGAATAGCGGCATGGGTATAAGAGCCGATCAGACCTAAAATCAGTGAAGTGCTCAGTAGTTTAAAGTTTTTCATGTTGCATCATTTAAATAAGTTTATTTGAGGGTTCTTTTAACCTGATGTATGCGAAAAATAAAAAAAGAAAAATGGATAACAAAATATTAAATTGAAATAAACGGGTGGTCTTGGTTTAACTATCTGAATTTTAATAACTTGGTTGAGCTATGTGCAGTTTTTGGAGTATAGAATAACTTCCAAAAAGCATAGAATAATTTCTTCTTATATGAAAATTGCATAACTAAATCATTCATTTTGAATGTAAAAAAGCGACTGTAATAGTCGCTTTTTTAAGGGGGTTGCAAGCTTACATTGGATAGTCTTGTAAACTGTCAAACACTTCAACTTGCTCTAAAGCATCAGTTTCAAGTGCAAGACAAAGTGTCACAATTTTCTTTAGATCAGCTAAATATTGTTCATCTTTAAACGATGCACCTAACTGAAGGGCTTGAATACGGTCAGCGCTAATATCCAACGCTTGAGCAGCTTCAATCGCATTAACTTCATTAAAAAATGCAGTAACAGCATGATTTAATTCGAGGTCTGATGCATTGAGAATGCCTTGATCCAGTTGCTCTTCAAATTGTGGGGTAGGAGACTGCAAAGCTTGAGTAAAGTTTTGCACCAGACGTTGATCGAGAACATCAATCATTTTAAGCATGTCATAACCTTTAAAAGAAATAAGGTGATTAAACAGGGGGAGTACAGCCAGAAATAAGCATTAAAGAATGCTTTAAAATTGGTTGAAAAATAATCCATTTTGGAATTTTTTGCAAATAGATTCCGATAAATGAAAGATGGATTT
>JADHEE010000149.1_pt1 | contig 40443 bp, 34 predicted proteins | sample 8952401 | NCBI WGS metagenome assembly JADHEE01 (sample SAMN16124438, study PRJNA663242) | bioreactor sludge metagenome | isolation source: sludge (ammonium) | place: India:Bengaluru | collected 2019-02-28 | reverse complement strand
CTGCTGGCAATGCCGTAACGCAGACCCACGGCACCGGTACGCATAAACGCAAACAACGGCTTCGGGTTAGCTTTGACCAGGGTAGTGCTCTCACCGGTCACGGTATCCATCACCGTAACGGTGGTGGCACCATCAGGTGCCGGGGCAATATCTGCCGTGCTGATAACCTGCTTGTTGTCATTACCGGCAACAACTGCCGGAAGATCCAGCTTTTTGCTGGCAACCGTCTTGGGGATAACCTGGATAACAGACGGGGCAGGGTGGGGCACCTTGGGAACATCAGCAACAGCCGTTGCAGGCGGTGCGGTCTGGTATGACTTGGTGGGCAGCGCGTCGGGCTTTCCGTACCACAGCCATACCAGCCATGCGGCCAGCAGCAGAAACGCAACCAGCAGCAGCCATGTGCGGGGTTGTTTCAGTTTTTCAGCATCAAACTGGATCATCTTCGTATTCCATGGTTGTCAGTGACTGGTGAAGCAGTCCGGCAAACAGATCCACAAACTCTTCATTTTGATGCAGCGGTCTTTTCAATTCATGGTTAACTGCTGCTCCGGCCTGGTAACAAATATAATGAACAAGCTCATGCAGAAATGTCTGTTCGATCATTTCAGGCTTTAACGGTATTTGCGGGCCATTACTCTGAAGCTTAATTTCATTCCGCCTGTATGATGCACTGCCCTCCCAATCAGTATCACGGTAATGAGCGTCATCACTCTTCACCTCAATGGTTTGTCCGAGTAGTTTGAATCTTACAGGTATCTTCATTCTGGCACCTTTGAAGCAAACAGGTTGCATTCCCCTACCTCAGACTTGCCGGACACAGCACCTTTAGGGCACCTCTTGGACTTCTTTGACCACCGTAAACAATGGGTTCCGCAGGTTACTTTTTCGGCGGGCATGATTCATCCCCCTGATACCCTGGGCAACTCTTGCCGCACAGGCCACAGCTGCCATCGCACATTTTTGAACCGTTCAATTGACAGATAAAACAGTTACCGGCCATTACAGACTCCTACACCTCAAGGTTTTGACCTGGGTGGTTTACATTGTGTGCTGCCATAATCTTTCCTACCCCGGTGTAGAGGCGTGCGATATCTTTACCCTGTCTATCCACCGTGCTTGCCGTCCTATCAACCTGCTTGCACTGCTCCTGCAGCCGGATAATGTCAGCCGCATGTTTTTCAACCTCAGCAATGGTTTTGCTGTCACTCTGGTTATGCTGCCGCATGATATACAGACAGGCGGATAACAGGGCAGCGGTAGCCAGAAAAAACAGAATTGCAAGCACGTCAAAATGCTCTTTTGCAGATGCAATATCATCCGGCTTTAACATGGTCAGATCTCCGTGAAATTATCCTGTCTATCTGTTTGCGGCGTAACCAGCAGTTCCACGCGGCATATCCCACTTGCCACCCAAGAGACAGAAGCAGTACAAAAATCAGATACAACAACATCTCCTGAACACTGCAGCCCTGAACTATGCTGCATCCGCCTGTTGTTGCCACTGCCCCGGTAAATAGTACCTTGTCCATGTTCGCGCCTTTTTATCCGCAATAATTGCGGACAGTATCAAAAATAGAAGATCAGTTCAAATAGTTTTGCTGCCATGCTGCTTTTTTCTTGTCTGCCTTGGTGGTGCGCTGCTGGCTTGCGTTTCTAAGGGTTTCCATGCTGATCGGCTGCACCAGCCCGGCAGCCTGGGAACCACGCAGTTCCACGTTAAATTCCTGAATCAGTTTCAGCATCTTTTGACGTTCAGGCTTGTCGGCAATACGGAATCTATCAACCATATCCTGACGGTTACTGTTCCACTCTGCTGCAATCTCTTTGGCAGTCTGGGCCACTTCGGTACGGCGTGATTGCTCAAGCGGTTGCAGGCCAGCCATACGCAAGGCTGCATCGGTTGCGCTGTATTTAACCGGCTTGCCGTTTTCATCAAAGACCTGCTTGCCGCCCATGGTGGTAACGCCACGGGTGGCCTGGCGGTAGGCCCGCATTGCACCGCTTACTGCTTCCGGTGCTGCTGCTTCTGTTGCCCGGTACCAATCACCCTTGGCTGCTGCTTTGGTTGCAGTGCCAGCCTTCTGGATCAGGCCACTGAACACACCGCCCATTGCTTCCGGTGCTGATTCACCACCCAGCACTTGTGATACAACCGGGATCTGTAGGCGCAGACTGTTGGAGATGTTAAGCCCGGAAACACCGCCCAGGCCATGCCAGGCAAAGTTATCCACCAGTTCGCCAAAGCTACCAAACTGCTTTAAGTTCTTACGTGTATATTGTTGAAATTCCAGCTTTAAGCTCTTGTTAAATAATTTACGGTACAGCTTGTCCAGCTCATCACCGCCCGGCAGGGCAGCAACACCGGCAATGGCCATAATGGCACCGGCATAGCGCAGCAGTGCAATCATGTCCTGCTTTTCTCCACTGGTCATACGGTTATACATCCAGTTGAACGAGTTGAAGGTGAATGATTGCAGGGCATACAGGGTATGACCAACCGGAGTACGTGCCCAGCCCGGCAGGTTGCCACGGTGCATGTTGAAGTTCACGCTGCTGTTAATCTCCATTGCCTTGTCAAAGGCAGCCTGATCAATCATGCCCGGCTTGGTGTCCTTTGACTTAAAAGCCCGGTAGGCTGACAGAATCATGGTCTTACGGTTCATTACTTCAACATTCTGGAACAGGGCCAGGGTCTTACCGGTAATGTTGTGCAGCAGCTTACCGGCCTTGCTGGTGGCTGCCTCATTGTGCCCGGTAATCTCAGACAAGGCGCTGCCCATTTCCTGCTGGCGGTAAATGGCTGATTCAAACAGTTGCTCTTCATCCTTGGTCAACTTGCCTTTGATGATATCAGCATTGGCCTTGGCCACCATCATCAGTGGTGAACCTTTTTTGATATGACGGCCCAGCTCTGCAATACCCAGCGTGTAGTTCTGGGTAGCGTTGATTAACGCAGAGGCCGGTTTCAGGCCCATGTACCACAACGAAGCAAAAGCCCTCAGGTTGCCACTGATTCTATCCCCTAGTCCTTGGTTGCGGAGGCTGTCAAAAATGTACGGAGCGGCCCACTGCTTAACCGGTATTTTGGCAGTACGGAAGTTTTCAAACTGTTTGGCGGCATAATCGGCCTTGCTCATCATACCGGCAACACCCATCATGTAATCCTGGTAGAGAGACAGGGCGTTTTCCGTATCATACCCTTCAATCAGGTATTCAGCCCGGCGAATCTGGTACCGTCCGGCAGCCCGGCCCATTAACACCTCTGCCGTGTTCTGCACCAGATCCTGCTTAAACTCATTGTACTGCTCTTTGCTCATCTCTCCACGCTTCAAGGCCCGCTGTGCAGATTGTTCCAGCAGCGCCTCAACCGCCATATCAGACCGCATGTTCTGATACATGGATTCATTCAGCATATCCACCTGTCGGGTGGTAACTTCGTACTGTTCAGCAGGCCGGTAGTTATGGGGCATAGCCGCCTTCAGATCCTGCTTGACCAGCTCTGCATGATTACGTGCGGCACCTTTGGTCTGGTGATAACGACTAAACACCATTACCCGCTGAGGCCCTATCTCTGGAATAATCTTGCCAGCTTCATCAACAAACCCCTGAACAGAATCACCAGTAACGATAACAGCGCCACGAGGAGTAACCTTAACCTTGTGTCCGGCCTGTTTGGCCAGATCCTGCAGACGGGTAAGCACGGCATTACCGGGGAAGTAGGGCAGGTATGCCTGCTGCTTATTATCCTTCACCTCCCGCACCTCAAACTTCAGATCTTTAACAACATGGTACACCGCTGTAGCATGTTCACCATCACCATGATTGCGGGTCATCCATCCGCCCACTTCCCGCAGATCATTCCGATAGTCAGCAATGTGGGCCTTAATGGCACCTTCATCAACACCCGCCTCCCGCATCATCCGTTCCATACGCTGCTCACGGATCTTGGCAACGTGGTTATCCATGTGATTACGGATATCCCGATACAGGGCAAAGGTTTCTGCCGTGGGCTTGGTGCGGGCAATACGGGGATTGGTCAACGCTTTTTCCATACTGCTGTACGATGCAGAAGAAACATCCCCTTCCACAAACAGGGCATCAAGCGCCTTTTTCTGATCAATAGACAGATCGGCCCGGCGTTGGTTCATCTTTTCCCAATCAGTCTGATGCTGGCCAGACTGCCACTTGGTAAAGAAATCCCATGTCTTTTCCTTTAAACTGCGGGTATCTTCCTGGCCCGGATTAAAGCCCAGGAACTGCAGCATCATGTCCATACGATCAATCTCGCGGTTTTCGCTGGCATCAACAAACGGGCGCTTGGTTGCGTCACGCTCTGCCTGAAAGTGGGGCACCGCCAGCAGATACCCGAAGGCAGCCTTTACGCTTTCCGGTGTCCAGTCATCAAACCAGCGAGAGGTTCTTGACCAGTCCAGCGGGTTGGCGGTCTGCTTCCAGTTTTCACGGGCACCGGTTACGGCAGCCTTCCAGTCTACATCAGACAGGGCAGAGGAAACGGAAGAGGCGAGAGAGAACTTATCAGTAATACTTACATCAGCATCGTTGAAAATGACGTAGTTGTAATCTTCCTTTTTGCCGCTTCGGCTGTTTCCGTCCAGATACTTGATGCCACGGATACCCAGCGAGTGCAGGTATTCGGAGGTAGATTTGTCGGAACGATTATTTGTTTCTCCAGTAAAAACTTTTTCATCGTTATCTCTGGTTATTTGGCGGTAAATATCATGGCCTAATAAATCAGATGTAAATTCTGCACCTCTTAAACTTTCCATGAACTTACGGTTTTCAGGAGATAACTTTCTTAACGCCGCCTTCACCTTCTCACTCTGCTCACTCAGTGGCTTATCCCACAGCAGGTATTCATCTTCGGAAGGGGCCAGTTCGACTTTGTAGAGACGGCCCGCACCAGGCATTGATTTAACTGTATCGTATACCTGCTGCCAATCTTCCCCCAAAGCGGAATGAGTACCAGATGAATTGATATTCTGAATTAAATATCCAATGGCACTATCACCAGTCCCGTAAAATTCGTTAGTACGGGTAGCTTTATCCAATTTACTGTAAGCCTCTGGCGAATATTCCTTTATGATTTTACCTAACTCTGATGCGCTTTCTTTTCTGATATTATCCCTATAATACTCTGCAACTTCCCTGTTTCCAGCAAAGTACAGACCATACCCATACGCCTGTGCCCCTTCACCGGTACCGATATGTTCTGTGCTGAAACCGTTATGGTCATGGGGCGAACCATGCCAGGCTGCTGCAAACTGCCCACCATCCGGCCCGGTGTTGTTGGTCAGGTTCTGCTCACCCTGACGCATCATCATGGTAACGGTTGAAATCAGCTCTTTGTCAGTAAACTTAATGGCAATACCTGCTTTACGCAGCCAGTGCTTCAGGTAGATCAACAGGCGGTTCATCAGGCTGGATTTTTCGCCGTTCTTGTAGGCATACTCGGCAACAACCGCTGTTGCTTCCTTAACCGCCTTCACAAAATCAGCTTCTTTGCGGATGTCATAACCACGCTTAACCGCTTCCACCTTCAGCATCTGCAGGGCGGCCTGCTGGAACGGGCTGCCGTTTTCACCCTTGGCCTGAGCATCACGGAACCACTGCACAGCCAGGGCAACCAGTTTGGTGTTTTGGCCAGCATGGGTCAGCTCATGCCCCAGCGCAACAATCCTGGCACGCTCTACGCTAGGCAGATTGCCAGCCACCAGATAGATGGTGCCGTTTTTGTACTGGCCTTCCACCATCTTACTGAACAGAGACTTGCTACCAAAACCGGGCAGTTCATCAGCAGACTGCACCACCTTGATCCGGCTCTTGAACGGCACCCCGGCAAACTCTTGCTGCAGATCGGCAGCGTTTAGGCCGGTGGTGGGGGAGGTGAGGGAATAACGGATGTCTTCATTATTACTGTCAAAGGCCCCGGTGTTTTGCGTTGCTGATTTAATGTTGGTTACATCAAAAGCCACATAGACTGTTCCGGCTTCATCGTTAGCATAACTTTGTGGTCCAGGGTCTTTGACTTCGTACAGCACGGCACCGTCTTTGCCATATCTCTGAGCCTCGCGGACTTCTGAATCGGTAGTAGTAAACATGCTGTCTACTTCGTTATATTCAGCAGCACGCCCTTCATCAATAGCCTCTTGAACTTCATCATACGAATAAACCGTGTCTATAACATCTCCATCCTCGTCAAGCAGATCATAGTATGGTTCTGTCAGCTGACCATCCCAGTTTGCTCCGCCAAAATCATAGACATGCTCGTCTCTGATATTAAGGAAAGCGCTGTATATGCCCCTCTGTTCGTCTATCTCGCCATACTCGTCAGGATCTTCAATTTTAATCTCATTCCCCAAACCTGAATATGTTTTGGCAAGATCACGATTATCAGAGAAGAAATAAGCGCCCTCTACCTTGCTTTTTCTGGAAGTACTGAATGATGAATAGCCACCAGTTTCTGTGCCATGATACACCACCAGCGGTTCACCGTTTGCGTCAACGACTTTGGATACTGAATCAGGGTTGACTCTGCCGCCTGAAAAGAGTAAATTAGAATTGCGGACGGGAGTATAAACCCGCGTTGTGTTGGGCTTGACACCAACATCCGACTTAACCCAGACTGTTTTTGTAAGCAGTCTGGGTTTATTTTTTTGCGAAGTTTCAAATACCCGTTCAACATACTCAATTAAGCCGTCGTCAAACTTCTTACTATAGATCACTGATGTCTTGTTGTGGCCTTTTGGCTGCACCGTCAGCGCATCGTAAGCATCAAGCACCACTGGTATCCGCTTTAAATCGTCAACTTCCAGGTTGCGCTGATCTGTCCTGCTTTCGTTATGATGCTTCCATGCATGCTTGATCTCTTTTGCATCAAGCAAATGTTGCATACCAGTTAGATCAGGCCCGCCCTGCGACAACACAGACGCAATTTCAGCATCAGAAACATCACGCAACACAATATCTTTACGCGGGTCTTGCTGTTCTATGGCCCAATCCACGAACGTATCTACTTCGATTTGCTTAGAAAGAGCTTCCCAATCCCCGAACCACTTCTTAAAGCTCCCTGTCCTTACCTGAATCCACTGCCGCTTGTTCAGGTTGCTGCGCTTACCATTTGGCGCAAGCATAGCCCCTGGCTTTTCAGTGCCATCAGCATTGAAGTAACGGGCTTCAACCTCTGCATATTCTTTATCATGCGATGGATCATCCACCATTCCCGTACTCTTCACGATGTCAGAATGATGCTGCGTCTTCATATATCCCCTGCCAAAAGCACCTTTACGATCAGAATACACCATCGGATTATCAAGGATGGTATCAGCAGCTTTCAGGATGGTAGACAGGGCAGTATCTGCTTTGGGATGCAGGCCCAGCAGTGAACGCACTGCCGATACAAAGCGGCTCCACAAGCTGCCTGAAGTATGGGGGATGGTTTCAAGATAATTCTGAAACTCTGGGATAGTTAAGCCCCAGGTAAGCACTTCGTCTGCATCTTCAAGAGCGTTGATATCACGAGCATCAATTCGCTGTTCGACGTTGTTTAATACCTGACCACTATCCTTTTTCTGCTTGATAATTTCTGCAATTGCGTGACCCACTGATTCAATATCTTTGATCGCCTGTCTTGTTGCCGGTGTCGGGTTATTCATTGCTCCCATAGTGGCAGCGTGAACAAACTCATGCAGCAGGATATTCATGTGCATGCCGGACTTCTCACCGGTATCAATACCGTTTACCCGGATCTCTATCTTGCCGGACTGGTACAGATCAGTGTTGCCCTTGCGGTTGATCAGCTCTGCCGGAACGCTGTCACCAACATGGGCAATGGTAAAGTTTACCGGCATACCGGCTGCCTTGATTGCCTTCATGGCCCTGGTGGCGATCATCTTGTAGGCAACAGTTGGGCCTTTATCAATCAGGTACTGCAGCACCTCTGTTGCGTTCTTGCCGGTAATGGCCTGCTGAATCCGTTGCTGTTCTTCAGGTGAAGCGGTGTTTTCAGTCTGGGCATAGAGAGAGATACCCCTGCCCGTCTCCTTCGTCTTCAGGGCGTTGAACAGCTTATCAAACGCTGCATTAATCGCCGTGCGCTCTTCCCCCTGGGGAGCTACCGCCTCCAGCCCTGACAGGTAGCTGTTCTTACGTTGTTCTGCTGCAACCTTGTCGGTGATATAGGCATCAAAGGCCCGTGCAAACATCTCCCACGGGGTAGACCAGTACAGCTTGTCAACCGGCTTGCCCTTGTCGGCCTCGGCAGACGCCTTGGCATAGTCAGTATCCACCATCCGCAGCGGTACATGCTGCTCTTGCTGCACCGTTGCCCCTGCATTTTTAATTGCAGAATACGCCGCCTGATGCAGCCACTGAAATTCATCAATGGCAATCTTGCTGCTGTACTTGGGGGCAACCTTGTGCTTTTTGGCCAACTGATACAGATCCGCTATAACCGGAGAAACCATCTTGCTGCTGCTGATAGCCACATAGCCATCACCAACATCCTTGTTGCGGATACGTTCAAGCAGTCTGGCAGCTTCCGCCTTTACTTCATCAGAGGCGCTTGAGTTGTCAAAATAGACCTGCATCCGGTCAACATACTTGGTCAGGGTCTTTGCAGATGATTCACCAACCCGTTTTGTCTGTTCTGCAAGTTCTGCCGGTGTCTGCAGCCGCTTTTTCATGGTCTGCGCAATCCGCTTGAACGCCTCAACAACCTCTGGCCTTACTTCACCATTGGTGTTGTTATCCTGGTGCTTTGACAGGTACGGCTTCTTGTCAGTTGCCCACTTACCCATCTCGCCAAACCAGTTATCAAGGGCGTGGCCCAGCTCATGCACAAAAGCACCGGCCCCGGCAGTACGGGTAATGTTGATTTCCTTGTAGGCTGGCACATAATGTGCCGAAGCGCGACCACCGCCACCCTGGGCACCGACTGCGATTCCCAGCGTACCATTCAGTGACAGTGCTTTCGGCGGCACACCAATAATCTCAGCCAGGTCAAACAGTGAGTCATAGATAAAGTTCAGGTGTAGTTGCGCCTCATCATCAGGCACCCAATTACCGATGTTGATCCCCCTGAACCCAAACGTATCCATGATCTGCTTTGCCGATACGCTTTCACCTTCAAGCCTGCGCTCCGGCCCGATACGTTCAGCAGAAGTGACATTCATGCCCCGTTCATCCGGCCCGGCCTTCTTCTCTTTTGTTACCAGCTGCTTTGCACCGGCCTCCGCCTCTTGCCGTGTGTCAAACGATCCCTTGATGTTGTAGTTCTTGAACACCACCAGAAACGGTTTTTTGCTGTCAATAAATGCCTGGGCTTCATCGCGGCTATCAAATGAGGTAAGCGGCCTGTCCTTCAACCGTATTGCAAAGCGTTGCTCACCCTTGGTATCGGTCCATTCACGGATAGTCAGATCATCCCGGCTACCGATCGAATAACCCTGCTTCTGCCATGAGGCCACCTTACCCGGCCAGCCTTTGTCAACATCCTTGCCCGCCCGCACAATCTCATCATAGCCAGGCTGCAGACGCGACAACAGCTTATTGCCACCCAGAATATAGACCTCATCCTTAAACTCTCTCCAACCATTGGGGTAGGCAAGGTCGTAGGGACGCTTGGCATTATCAATCAGATCACTGACATTGGTCACAGAACCGTACTGCATGGCACCGGCAGCCTTGCCCTGCTTGGCGGCCCAGGCAGCCAGCATCTCTTTGCTGGTGGCCCACTTCATAGTGGCGTCCATCACGCGGTTTACTGCAAGTATGTAGGTCTGAAAATCTGCATCAGTGGGGGTTCTGCGGGTAACAGGTGCATTGGGGATAGCATCATAGGTCTGCTTAACGATATGGGCAATCAGGGCAGGCATGCCGTCGTCAATCAACGCGGCATAATCCGGCTTGCTGTAGACCTTCTCCTTCTTGACGTTCTCAGCCTTTAGCGCATCAGAAGAATCTTTCAGGTCATCCCAGGTAACACCCTTTACCCGGTTACGCCGGTTATAGATCAGCTCTTCGCCAGCCTCAAGGGCAGAGGCTGGCTTGGCAGGCTTGGATTTATCTGTTTTTTCAGAAGTGTCTGACGGCCCGCTCGTCGCGGGGGTAGGGGATAGTACCTTAAATCCTTTATTGATTGCATCCTTCATTTCATCAGCAGAAAACTCAGAAGGATGTAATGCTGCGTACCACTCTGATTCCAGATCATTAGCCTGCTGATAAAGAGCTTCGGACTTTGCCAACTGCTCATTGGTAGCCGATACAATACTGTTTTGACCGTTCTGGAATACTCTTTTCTTTTCCTTTAGTGCTGCTGCTTTAGCACGTAGATCTGCTATAGCAGTTTTTATCTGGTCAACTTCTTCCTGTGTAACATAATTAGGTGCGGCAGGTTTTGCAGCAGGCTTGGCTACAGCCGGGGCTGGTTCTTCACCCCAGTTATCAAAAGCAGCGTCTAGTTCGCTTTGGTCAACTTCGGAAAGGGCGGTACGTCCATCTTGTAATGATCCCCAAACACGGTCAAGGTTGTCTTGTACTTCTGCTCGGCTGCCGCTTCCAGTCCAGCCCGGAGTAAGTCTGTTATCCCTGCCATGCTCCTCTCTAGTCGCTCTTGAGGCGTCGAGTTGTGCTTTTGACAGGATAATACTTGCAGGCTTTTCATACTCTTCTGGTTCGATGGTTGATGCATCGTAGGTTGCTGTTGTTGTGCTCCAGTCGTTTGCATTGTTTGTGGCCTCCTGTGCCAATGCTTCATGCTCTTTATTTGATTCTACCACAATGCCAGCATTTTTACCTGAAAAAGTAATGGTTACATTGTTGCCTCGCTTTATATCTTCAGCCCCCTCCATATTATCAACAAACCACTTGTGAGAACCTTCTCCCTCAAGCTGTACATTTACAGGCAGGCCCAACTGTGACAGACTTTCCATCTCTGCCCACATCAGATCATTGTATGCGCCAAAAGACGTTTTCTGCTGTACGCCATTTACTTCTCTGGTATGTAGTCCAGCTGCCAGAAGCAGCTTTATTTCGTTATCAGCAAAACGGCGGTTTGCCACCAAAAGCGGCTTACCTTTCCAGCCCATTTCAAACTGAATGGTATGCAGCTTTTTCAGATCAGGGTCTTGACGCATCCGCACGATTACATCATATCCCTGTGCCTCAAGCGAAGCCTTGACGTTGGCAATATGCGCAATAGCCAGACCACGGGAAGAATCTTCAATCATCCGTACCGGCTGAACCGTTTTCTGATCTTGAGCAAGGGTAGAGGCAGGGTCAACAGCAGAAACACTGTCAGTGTTTTCAGTTTTCTTCTTATTATCTTGATTTAAGGCAGGTGTAGTTGCCTTACGCTGCCTTGCAAGGTCAGGGTAATCTGCCAGCACCTCTGCTGGTACCGGCTTTCCATCGGCAAGAGCTTGCTGGATAAGAGCCTTCCGCTCTTGTGCCCTTGCGCCAGTCAACAACCTTGCCTGCTGATTTGAATCAGACGGCCACTTGCCACCCTGTGCTTCCACCTCTTCTTTATGCGTCATCTCCCAAGGCTGCTTGCCACTCTGCTGCGGCTCTTTTGCCTTATCAAACAAGCCCTGCTGTACCGGCTTCTTGTCGTTCTGTGTCCACCGCTGACCACGCAGTTCAAACGCCTCTTTCTTGGCAGCATCAGGCAGGCCAAACAGAGACAGCTGCACCAGCCCCTTCTGGTCACTTACAAACGCCGGAGCCTTTTCCTTATACAGCTGCTTCAACTGCTGGAAGGTCTTGATCATCAGCTTTTTAACAGAATCAAACATACTGCCCAGCGTCTGCTTCATCTGCTTCAGCCAGTCGGTATACTTGGTTTTCGGCCCCATAAACGCCTGACCGATAACCTTTAGATGATCCTCTGCATACTGCGAACCATCAGACAGCGCCCGCAGGCTGAACGGGATCTCTCCCATATCAATCATATCCTGCAGATGTTGTTCCTCATACGCTGCCAGCTCTGCATCATAATCAACATTTTCACGCTGATTACTGTAGGTAGGCTTGCCGCCCAAGTGCTGATCAATCTTGGCGTACATATCTTCAATGCTGCTGCCCGGCTGCAGGTAGCCATGCTCTTCAAGCGCCTCACGCATTGCATCCAAAGATTTACCCTTACTGCTGATAACGTGCAGGATACCGGACTTGCCTTCTTTGCTGGCATGACGGTTAAGATCTGCCTTTGAATCAGTTACAGTTGATCCCCACTGTGATTTAACCTGATCAAGATTTAAACCACCCAGCTTGCCTATGGCGGTAATCATGTCATCAGTTGCAGGCTGGATAGAGCGGTCACGCTTTGGAGCCGGAGATACGGTTTTAATCGATGTTGGTGCTGCAGTTACTTGGGTGGTTTTTCCCGGTTGTGCATCATTGCTGCTGATTGCTCCTTGTTGTGATTTTACTCCTGCAATTGCTGCAGGCTGTTTGCGCTGGCCGGTAAAGCTGGCCCAATATTTAACCAGATCCCTCTTCTCTGGGTCTGCTGCTTTCATCAAAGCATTAAGGTTCTGCCGTTCAAACTTGCTGGTTGCTGGATCTTGCATCTGCTGTTGTGCCCATTGCAGAGCCTGGAAGCGTGGTGAAGAGGGCGCTGGCTGCACGCTACCCAACATCCCCTCTACAGCCGGGCCAGCTATGGCAGGCTGGGCCGGTGCATTGGTAAAGGGTTGTTCTGCAAACTGCTGGTACGGATTAGCTCCAGCCAGCAGGGCGCTGGCCAGGCTATTCTTGCTGCCGTCTGCTGCAATCGGCTTCAGGTTACCCAGCATTCCCTCAACAGCAGGGCCAGCAATGGCAGGCTGGGCCGGGGCATTGGTAAAGGGTGCATCAGCAAATTGCTGATACTGGTTGCCGCCAGCAATCGGCGGTACTGCACCATCACGGGCAACCGCTGGTGAAGCAAACTCCGGGATATCCCCCATGGCATCAGCACCACCGGGGGCAGGGGAGGCACCTGCCGTACCGGTGGAAGTATCTGCCTGCTGACCAGGCATTGCAGATACCTGCTGTGTATTATCCGCAACTGTTGCGGATTGTTTGGGCAATAAAAGAGCTGGATCTGAAAGATCAATGGCATAGGGGGCACTGCCGGTAGTAGCTTCATCACCAATGGCATCATCAGCATTTTCAAGGAAATTGGTTGCTGCAGCTGGGTCAACCTTCTGCAAATCCTGGGCAACCAGTTGGGCGGCAGCTACCCGTGCAGCAGGGTCTGCAGCCGGATCAGTTAATGCGGATTGAACTGCAGCAGATCGGCTGTACTTGGCAACATGGGCAGGAATACCAAAAGGGGCCAGCAGCAGGGCAGTACCAAAGCCACCTTGGGCGCTTCCTGCAGCCTGCTCCATAAACTTTGGCGCATCCTTCAAACCGGCAAACCGTTCTACTGCTGCCTGGCCTTCATCCTGCAGCGGCTCTGTAATGGTTTCACCAGCCAGTTCAATACCAAGCCCTTTGGCATATTCCTTCAGAGCAGCAATGCCGGGCTTGGCTGCCTTGCCCAAAACTGATTCAACAGCAGCCTTGCCTACAGGTAGCGCACCCTTTATAAACTTACCGCCAACCAGCGTCATGGCACCTTCGCCCAAGCCTTGAGTGGCACCAGTAGCCAAACCGGTATTCTTGGCCTTTACCACACGGGGATCATCCGGGTTATCAGCAGCAAACCGGTCGTCAAGACCTTCCTGCTTCAGCATCCGTTCTTTGGTATCCTGATAGGTACTACCACCGTACATGCCAGCAGCAAGCGCCGCACCGGCATAGGGGTTAAGCGCACCAGTAGCGATAATGGGGGCCATCTGCCCCACACCTTCAGCACCAGACACCAGCACCTTATTAACCAGACCATCTTCAGCCGTGGCGCTCTTTTGGAAATCCGGCAGCTTGGCAATGGCCTGGGCAGATTCCTGCAAATCCTGCCCCTTTTTGTACCAGTCTGAATCAACACCGGCGATAGACTTGATAGTACCGCCTGCCATTTCAGGCACAGCAACAAACAGGCCTCGCTTAAAACCTGCTCCCATTTCACCAAGGGTTGATCGGGCATCCTGGCTTTTTGGTTTTTCTGCTTCTGGCTGATCAAGATATTTGGACAGGTACATTATTTCACCTCAGTTTGCATACCAAGAGTAGAAGGATTACGCACGGGGAAAGTAGGGGCTTGTGGCTTAACAATGCCTCTCCTGGCCAGTTGTTCTAATACACTCTGGTCGCCTTGTTTAAAACCGTTGATAAACCACTGTCTTCCCCCCTTATCCATTTTATCAACTAAAGCATCAAAGTTTTGATTAAAAGCATCTTGGGCGGCCATGTATGACATAGCTACTTTAATATCATCAGGATGTTCCATACCAGTCTGACCTTTTACCCATTTGGCAGCCATATCCTGCTGGAGCTTTTGCTGTTCTTTAGTACGGGCAGCCTGATCCTTGATCTGGGCAATCCGTTCTTGTCGCATCAAGTATTCCGGGCTTGATTGAGCTTCCATCAGTTTTGCATGAGAATTGTAATAACCTGCCTGGGCATCATAAACCGGCTTATGTGCAGCCAATTCTGATTGTTTTTGCTGAAGATCAGCGGCATGTTGCTGGCCTCGCTGGCTAACTTCTTGTCCGGCTATTACCATCCTTAAATCATTATTGCGAGACTCGTTTGCTATGCGTAATGCACGCATAGGAGCTAAATCTCTGACTGCGGGATCAATTTTGGCAAGGTAATCATCAACCGATGGCACGCTTTGCTTTGGTTGTGATGCAATTTGCTGCTGACGGGCAATTGCTTGTTGTTGCCTGAATTGGTTGGCTTGATTGGATGCACCAGCTATTTCTGACATTCTGGTTTTGCCACCACCGGCAGCCAAGGGCGAATTACCAAAATCTGAACCAGTGTAATACCCAGCATCAGTTAACAATGCCCCGTTTTTAGATCCTGGTTTAAACCTGTCATCCATCGTATCACCAACTACCTGAACGTATCCGGTAACTCCGCCAGGCAATTGGCCCGTCTCTTTACCCAACGACTGATTCTTTGCTATTTGTCCCAATTGTTGATCAACGGTCAGGTCGCTTATGTTGCTATTGCTTTTCCCAACCCTTGCAGCAGCAGAAGAAGAGGCAGTGACACCTGTACCTGTTTTCGTTGGACTGGTAGCAGCAATAGCAGCAGGTGACGGAGTTATTGAAACAGGTTGTTTCTGGGCAATAACAGGGGCAGTTGCAGCAATAGCAGGAATATCATCATTCAAATAGCCAGGTGATGACTGCCCCCAATTGTGGGCAAGGGCACTCACAGCGCCTAAAATGTTGCTTTGTGTGCCCTTTCCGTCTGCAGTAGGCTTAGTCCACTTTACGGGGCGCATATTCAATGTATCTACTTCAGGCTGCACAGCTCCAGACGCAATGGGCTGAGTAGCCAAGTTATGGGCTATTTGCTGTGGTTGCCTTGCAGGAACTGCGGTTTTCTTTATGACATCCTGACCATTATATTGAAACAGGCCATTAACCAAACCCGCTGATTCCGGCAAACCATTTGCAACCGCCTCATCTGTTTTTCTGCGTATTTTAGATACAAGACTAGAATCAGTATACTTATCCATAGCATACCCCCATATAATCCGCATTTATTGCGGACAGATTAGCATATACCAACCAAAAAAGTAACATCAATTATGCCTGCGTTACCACCTGAGCAATACCGTTCACTGCACTCATTGCACCGGTGGCCATATTTGCCAGCGCACTGGTAGCGCCTGCCAGCCCGGAAACTTTGAGCTGTGTACCACCCTGAACAGCCTGCAACATCAACTTTCCGGCATCAGCACTTGCTCCAGCTTCTGCAGTATACAGGCTTGCCAGCGCCTTAAAATGTTCACCATACGCGCTAATATTTGCCTCTGACACCTTGGCCTGGGCCGTGTATCCTTCCAGCGCAGCACGGTACGAATTCACATAATTGCTGTTGGTGCTATTGGCTGATGCAGCAGCAGCAGAAAAAGCAGAAATTTGACTATTATAGGTTTCTGACCATGCCTTGACACGTTCAATATTGATCTGGGCTTCCTTGATTTTAGCATCAACCTGAGTTGAGTATATCTGTGCTTGAGCCGTTGCTAGGGATGCTTGTGCTTTGGGTATTTCTATCTGAGCAACCACGCCACGCACCTGTGTTTCATAGGCTGATATCTTTGTTGCCTCTGCATGAATCTGGGACTGATACGCATCGCATTGCGCCCTGAAGATATCAACCTTGGCTTTGTCTGCACCCAATGAAGCCACATAGCCCTCTATCTGTGCTTTATACAGTTCTATTCCGGTGCCCAGTGCGGCAATTTTTGCCTTGTAAATTTCTACCTGCTGTAGATCCAGTTCACCCTTTATTTTTTGTGCGTCAAGCTCCCCCTTAAACACCTCAAGTTTCAGACCTTCTGACCTGATCAGTGCTTCAAACACGGCTGATTGTGTTTTGTAGGCATCCAGTTTGGCATTGTAACGAGCAATAGAAGCATTAAAATAATTAATGCCAGCTTCAACAGAAGCCCTTGCAACCTGCAGCATTCTATCTGCAAAACTTGTAACTGCTTGCAGATGCAGCCGCTCTACCTCAGTCAGTCCGGTAATGGCAAACTGCGTATTTTTCTGGGCCAGATCAGCAGTAGCAATCATTACATCACGGGATTTATCCGCACGAGACATGGCATACTTGTCGGCAATATCAGCTTGCTGCGCCCTCATCCTATCAGGTGGCACAGGGAATCCTCTTTTACCAAACGCTTCTGCCGCCATCTGCATAGCTTCATTTGCTGCCAACAAGTCACGTTCTGCTGCCTTATTCCAGATAGCCTGCTGAACATCATCAGCAATACCGGTACCGCCCGTCCTGATATCCTCAAGCAACTTATCTTCCACAAGACTTAATGTAGGTGCATCCCATACCCTGCCCAGGTCATCAGTAAAGTGCCAGTATGATGCAATATCCTTAATTGTTATTGCGATAAAGTCTTCTTCAGGTATTTGACCGGCAAAGGATGGAATAGTTATTACCGGTGGATCAGGTATAGACGGAGTACCGGATAATACTGGATCATCTGGCATGGCTAGGTTTGGTACGGCTGGTAATACAATTCCGCTACCGGATAGAACCGGAGCCATCGGTGAATCACCAAACACTGCTACAGGGGCCACCGGAACCGTTATTGAAGGCATTGAAATAGTGACATCTGCAGGAGCAACTGGCAACACCATAGCAGGTATCTCAGGTGCTGCACCCGGATACGGCAGGCTTGGCATTGACACCAGTGAAGGTGCAGCAGGCACCTGGCCAATAAAACCCTGTGGAGGCGCAAACACAGGAGGAGAGGGGAAACCAAAATTGTATGACACGTTGTCATTTCCAGCAACTGACAGCGTGTTAGCCATACCCACCGCTGTTGTAACAAGTGTCTGTGCCCTGTTAAATGCACTGTCAATAATTTGATCGGCGGTTGCCATATTGTGGCTCCTTTTTTTTGCACTTATGCTTAAAAACAATTAAAGCAGAACTATAACCCCACGTTTTTTATTATCTGGATAGCTTAGTTCTAATGATGCTAATATTAACATTGCTCTGTTGTCACTTATCTCAACAGGATCATTGTTCTCATTCTTAATGTATTCTTTATACAAAAGCCTATCACGCATACTTTGAACCAGATTATTGAAGTAAGCTATACTTGTTTGGCTTTCAGACAGGTAGACACTACCATAATTATTATATACAGATGAAATAGGTACTGAAATGGAACTAGCTGGAACGCTTGAAACATTATATTTTACAACAGAGTTGTTTGAAGTATCAATTACAACGCAATAATCATTTATATCATTAACATCATTCAGGCACGATTCTACACCAACAAATGCATCACTTGCCGCATCACAACAGAACAATGGAGCAGGTGTAAGCAGATCCTTAAAAAATGCATACTGATTATCATAAGCTCCATTCAAAAACACAGGGGCAATAGTGTCCTTGAATAATGAATATGGAACAAGTGATCCAGCATCATTGTACCCTGGCGACAAGATGTCAAGATTGCTTATACCGTTTATATTTACAGTGGTTTCATCAAGCGTTACTGAATATTTAACCGACAATTCTGCATTTCCGGCTCCGACTATTCTGCTAATATAATCACCGTAATAATCACCATAATAAACTGGCAATACAGTAGTATCTTTAACGCAAATAGCGCTGTACGCTCCTAGAGCATCTCTAATCCATCCTGTTTGGCTAACTGAATTGGCGGGAAACTCTCCCCCCCATGGGGTGTAAGTAAATTCAGAGTTTACTTTTTCAATCACATATTCGGCAGTTTTAGATATTACATATATACTATTTGAAACAGACATATGTTGAAATGAATCATTTATTAAGTACATCCCATTTATTTGAGGTACATACGGAGAAGATTCACAAATACTTTGTCCTTCACTCACTCCGTAGGCAATCCCTCCAGACAAAGCTACAATAGCTTTTTTCCTTATTAAAGCTGCCTGCATACCCATAGGTATATCAATTATGGTTTGATTTGATGGAGTTGAACCAGTTGACAAAACAGTAATATAATCATCCCAATCCATAACCGACGCTTTGTCTGATAATAGGTATGTGCCACCACTTACAGCATTTATTGTCTTAAAGGTTTGGCAAATTACTTTTCCATCACACATAAGTATATCGGGATTACTTCCTAAATTATCACCAATTCCTGTGTATCCATCTATCCCTATATTTGAGAGCCCAATTTGGCGTGAATGCGGATTCATGCCAAAAGACATAAGATATTTTAAAAAATTATATCCATCAGAATAAACTACTTTTTTAGCAGCCTTTACGTAGCAATCCAACCAACCTGATTGACTGTATTTAGATACTTCAATCAGGTCGTTATCAATACTCGTATCAAAAAACAGGGGTATATATTGTAACGAACCTGTTCCAAAAAGTAACATTCTTGCAGATTTTCCATCCACCCAAACCTTGCCCACCTCCCCCTCATTACGAAACGAGGCATTGCCCATGTTCCGGCGCTGTTCACCCAGCATCAGCTTACGGTTAGCCACAACACCGGCAGCCCAATCAGGTGAGCCAGAAAGTGGAACATAATGCCTTATGGACATTACGCGGTTCTCCGGGTAGCAACAGGCTTTAGCTCTAACGAAGTAACAGACACACCAACTGGCAGCGACAACCGGGCTGACCAGTAGCGTGATTTGATACCCTTGGCCAATTTAAACCGCTTGTTTTGCTGTAACCCCTGATGATCAATAGTGGCGCTGTATCCTCTGACAGTTCCACCATCCGATATAACCGAAAGGACCAGATCACCGGAACCTTCGCAATCCAGCACCGCATCAGGAACGTACTTGACTGATCCAGATCCCATGTCAGATGCACCAATCTCAACTATCCCGGCAATCTCTTTACCTGCATCAGTTGCGCTGTCCGTCAAGTACAGACCATCAGCAGCACCAGCAAGCAAAAGACCGTTACTCAGCATGGCAAATGCCTGAAACGGGTAGTTACTGTACTGTGCCATACCTTGTGTTCGGGCATTAACCAGCCAAACCTCTGTAGTGCCGCCACCTGCCAGCCTTAAATCAACAGCCAGCCAGGGCATAACCGCCACCAATGAACCGCCATAGATTAAATCAGAGGCAAGATTACCGGATGATAATTTGATTCCGGCAGTGGATATGGCAGCAGAAAAGAGGGAACCCAACAGGTAGGATGTTGACAAATTGGCAGCTGCCGCCGTGGTTGAAAAACTAAAAGTTGATCCAGTTAAGAATGAAGCGTCCAGCGTAATGCCACTTACTGTCATTGAAGCGCCCGCATCAGTTGGAACATCCAGCATTGCATCAATACCCGCAGATGCGCTTGACATTTCCAAATCAGCCACAAAACCCATTAACAGGGTGGCCTCAAACGTGATGGGAGCAACAGTCAATACAGCTGTTGCACTGTCTATGGTTGCATCCAGCAGTACACCGCTGCCAGATACCATTAACGATGCACTGTAATTATCACCAGCAGTAATACTGCCCGATAGTTCAGGCCAAGCCAGGCTGGTTATAAAATTACTCTGATAATGTACTTCAGAAAACAGTACATTAGCATCAAGTTCAGGCACAACTACGGCGCTTTCAAACAAAAAAGTTATACCAGACGTTGATATTTTTACCCCTGAATCTATTCCGGCATCAAGCGGGTTGGCATACAGGTAATCAAGATCAGTAGAAGCAGCAAATTCATAACAGTCGCTAAATGCACCCTGTTCAAGCCATGTCGAACCACTATCTTCAGAAGACCACAACGATCCGTTTGCAACCAACATAGTGCTTCCGTCAGAAGATATTGCCACCGCATGAGAACCCAATACATCTGTTGACGGTGACGCACTCCATGTAGTTCCACTATCAGCGGATGTATATACACTTCCACCCCAGGCAACTGAAGCAACTATTTTTTGGGCATTATCAGAAGCGCTTACAGACCACCACGATCTTACGCCTGCCGCTGTCCGTTCAGTCCATGTTGCACCGTAATCAGACGACGTATAGATATAACCACCATCAGTTACAGCAATAATATACGAGCCAGACGACGATGACCAAAGACCGGACCACGATCTTGCACCCGCAGCTGTCCGTTCAGTCCATGTTGCACCGTAATCAGATGATGTATAGATATAACCACCACTGGTTACACCAGCTACCAGGCGAGAACCATCAGCAGATGAGGCCAATGCAAACCAGTATCTTGACCCAGCAGCAGTTTTTGCATCCCAGCTTACGCCTACATTTATAGAAACATAAATATAGCCGGTTGTATCACCTGCAGCAATAAGGGTTCCGTCTCCTGATACAACTATGGAACGCCACGCCCTTGAACCAGCAGCCGTGCATTGTGTCCATGTTAATCCAGAATCAGACGACACATAAATATAGCCGTTCTCTACACAGGCAGCTATTACAGCGCCAGAGTCCGAGCAACTTACCGTTGTGAAATTGACATTTGGGCTACTTGTGGGTTGCCAGGTAAAAGAAATACTCATAAATCAACCTCACCCAAAAAAACAGGAACGGGGCACATAATATATGCCCCGATACAAGGAATAGATTACTGTTGGATCACTGGGACTTGCAATTCAAACTTACCAAAGGTCTGTGTGGCTCCTGTGGCTACGTTTGCATTGGTAACATTGATATCTGCGCCTGTTGTGCCGATACTGCAGTCAAAGCGGATAAACTTCTGGGTAATGGCATCAGACGATTGATCATCATTGCCACTACCTTCAAAACGCATCCAGCCAGCAATACCATCAACAAGTCCCAGTGCCTGCCAGTTTTCGGATGCCTTCTTCAGCAGCCCGCCAGTCGCAGCAAGAAACGACAGCCCATTAACCGCATCAACACCGGCTGTTGCCCCTGCGCCGCCCATGGTGGCAGATGAACCACCATTAATTACCGCAGATAGAGTGGCAGCAGTTACCGCTACGGTCATACCGTTCAAGTTATCGCCGCTATTTTTTCGCGCCGTCAATGTCACAACAGCACCTGAACTGTTTGCGGTAAAGCCATGCGCCAACTTACGCAAATTGATTTCTGCAGCCAACAGTCCTGCTGTAGTTGTCAGATCGGTTGAAAAGTCAATGCTGTTTTCCATCAGTTTCATACCACCGACTGTTATCGCTGATACAGTCCCGCTTGAGCCTGACAGCGTAATAGTTGCAGTAGCCTGTACACCAGCAGTGTAGCTGCCGCCATCCTTGGTAAACACAGCCAGCAAGGTACCGGTTGGTGCATCATTGGCAGAAGCAGGCTGAGAACCTGAATAGACCTTAATGCGTCCACCGTTTAACCCGGCTGCCCAGCTGCCGCCATCGGCAAGAAAGTTGGCAAATGCAGTTGAAATGCGTTTTGACATGGTGATTCTCCTTTGATTTTATTGCTCATCATAATCGGCAACAGGCGGTATATACGGATTCACTGCCCCCTGCACACCAGAAATAGAGGCCAGATAATGTACCTGCCCTTGTTGATTACGGATAACACCGGCCCCACTTGAACCGCTGCCAACAGAAACAGTACCTTCAGAAACCGGGATCAGCTGGCCACTATTGCCGCCTATATAGATCCCGCGAGTAGTGGCAAACCAGACCACCTTGCCCATCAGCTGATGATCACCACCCAACAGGTTTGCGTCTGACAGTTGGGCCGTGCGGAATATGGCCGGATCATCCAGTATCTTGCGTACAACCACCTCATCATACCCAGGGCCGGACAGGAAGTAGACCGCATCTGACGAGGATACCCAGACACCATCATCAACCGCCTTCAGCATGGTTATAAAACTGCCCAGCGGGGTAAACCCCTTGGTTGCGTGAACCGCTTCCAGGTTGTAGGCCAGTGTTGCAGCCAGCTGATCACCGGCAGCAACCAGAAGCGAACCGTTATAAAATGCCAACAGCTGACCAGCAGGAGTAGGTATTACCGGCAATGTGCCTACCTTTGGGACATCAGGCCAGACTACGGTGCCAGACTCCACGAACCCAAAATCAACACCGTTACTGAAAACCACCGTGCCATTAACATCTTCAAAATCAATCGGCCTGTCAGTCTGTAGATCGGCCAGTTTGGTAGCCGACAGATCATCATGCAACCGGTACAGTTCCAAGCCATCACCAAACAGGCACAACCCATTTTTGCACCATGCAGAATGGATCTGACCGTCTCTGATCTTGCGGTATCCCTTGCGGGTTGTAGCCCTTCCGGTATGATCCAGATCAACATCAACCGCCTGCACCAGTTCACCTGACTTCAGTTCTGTGCGGGGTTTGATTGTGTTCATACCAATGAATTTAAATAGGGCGGATTTCATGTTTTAAAACCTTTCCGGTTTACCCACCCAGGTTTGAGGATTCATGGCGGCCTTGTTCTGCACAATCTGGGCAATGTCCCGCTCGAACTGCTTCTCCCATTTTGCAGACAAGCCAGCGTCGTACAGCTCATGATCAGGTTTGATGTACAGATACTTCAGGGCACCATGAATCAACTCATCATCCAGCTGCTTTAGTTCAGGGGATCCACTGGTAGGCTTTTGGTTAATAGGAACCAGCGGCAACCGCTTGACTCCCAGCTTTACTGTTCCGGCTGCAATCGGCTGGCGATCAAAGGTTATGGTGCAAGCATCGGCATCAACCACAAAACGGGTAGGGGTGCCGATAGCTTCATCCCAGCCTGAATCATGTTGATCAAGCCATTCAGTAGTTGTTTGAACAAGTGGGCTGGTGATACCGGGAAACTTCAGCCGTTCTATCTTAATAATCCGGTCATCAATCGTACAGGTACGCGGATACACGCCGCCCACCAGCGTAATGGCTATATTGCAGATAGCCTCAGTGGTGGTATCGTGCAGCAGAAACAGACGGCGTGAAAGCTCCCGTTCTGCCAGTGACAGAGCACCTTTAATATGATTTTCAGACCAGAGATAGGGCGCTTCCATATCATCAAGAAATTCTTCCCGTATCCGTGCCACCAGCCCCTTGATATTCATGTCAGGCCCCTATTGTCCTTTGATTACAGCAAGCGCTGCATCACGCTCTGCAGCGGTAACGACATACCCCAGTTTTGCTTTCAGGGCCTCAACTGTCGGCTTGCCTGCCTTGTCAAAATCTTCAGGCTTGGCACCGGCAATCAGTTCAACAATCGCCTTTTGGATATCTTCAGCCTTTTTCTTTTCTTCAGCCGATGGCTCCAGCAGAGACTGCTGGCCAGATCCACCCAACGCAGCACGCAATTCATTCATCCTGGTTTCTGTACAGGCACCTTTGCCCAAGGCTTCACGTTCAAACTCAATCGGTAGAACCGATGGTGTTTCGTCAACAATCACCACATGACCACTGGTTGAGGCCAAGCGGATTGGGGCTTGTCCTGGCAGCACACAATACTTTTCTTTAGTAAACATATACATTCCTCCCGGATTTAATACCGGAGGGGATCACAACACCCCTCCGGCCTACTAAAAGTTATCCCACTGTAAAATCAGCCTGACGTTCGTAATGGCCGGTAACCACCAGCCGGAACGAACCTTGGGTAGCAGTACCTCCACCACTGGTGTACAGAACATCAATGGTGTCAGGGGCAGTAAACCGATAACCCTTGCCGGTAGCAGCACCAGCACGGCCACCAAGCGCCTGCCCGGTGAATACGTTCTGGCTGGCAACAAACTTGGCGGTTGCACCACCAATACCAACTTCAACTACGGCAGAGGTGGTAGGGTTAAAGGTGGTATCCAGACACAGATACACATCATCAATCACCACGTTACCCGGAACATCAATAACCGGCAGAGCCACGGCAGAGGTCAGATCTGCATGGCTAACCGTAACCTCAGCCACAAACGGCGCTTTACGATCTTTATTTTTCGTGAACGACATAGCAATTCTCCTGTTCTTTGGGTGACAGGGCTTGAATTTAATCAGGCGAACCGGGACGCCACCCTGTCACAAAGGAAATAACCGGTTAGCCCCTTAGTACTCTTCCATGTAGTGGTCAATGGCCAGACAGGAAAAATCCTCATCGCTGCGGTCAAAAGAGCTGTAGTAGTGAGGCTTGATAATACCCAGGAACTTTGAAACCATGATCCCGCTCTGGGTATTGTATTCAAACTTCTTCTCCTCATAACGAGGCTCACCACCAGCATCCAAATCAGCATAGCCCATGGCCTGAGCACCCCACAGCAGGGTACGGGTACCGTTTACTGCGCCACCAGCACCCCAGCGGGTAGAAGCACCAGTGGTATTGTAGACATACTCGTACTCAACAAGGATCAGGCCATCAATGGTAGGAATACCACCAGAGAAGAATGGGTTCTCATCACCACGCACACCACCATTAATGACGGCGTTTTTGTAATCAGGGTCATTCTTCAGCATAGCCAGGGCATAGGGCTGCATCAACACCACATACCACTGCTTACCACCGGCCTGCAGCGGCTGCAGACGGTGAGTTTTGGCATAGGCCTTGGCTGACAGCAGCATCTTATAGGTAGGCACGTCATCGGTGGTAACAGCTGCGGTATTGCCCGCTACCAGCTTTTTCAGGGTGCCATCCCAGCGACGATGCCGCTTGGCTGTAGGTGCCGAAACATCAGCCGCAAACTTAAGGGAAGGGAAGTTTGTGGTAATAGGCTGGCCTTCGAAGTTAAGCACTTCGGCCCGCAGAGAACCATCCAAATTGTAGGCAAAGGAAATGCCTGATGCAGCCAGCATGATCAGCTGGTCTGTACGGTTGGCATGCCAGTATTTAAGAGCTGGCTTGGCTTCTTTGCGGAAGTCAACCACGCTGGCCTGATCTGCCAGTTCTCCCTCAGAGCGCACGGTATTGAAGATCTCATCAATGTGGATCTTCTGCTGGAACTTGGTCATCCGCTCTTCAGTACCTTCACGCTTGCCACCCATTGAACCAACCCCGCCGTCACCAACCAGATGCGGCACGAGGGTCATAATCACCTCTTCACCACCGCCCGGCATACGCTTCAGCTCGGTAATCTTTTCAATGGGGAAGTTCTGGCCTTTACCACAAAAACGGGGCAGAAGGAATGAAGCCGCTTCAACTTCATGGCGGATCTCTTTTTGAATAAACTTGATTTTATCGGGATCAAGCTGCCCGAAGTTAGTCATACTCATGACAATTCTCCTGTAAAATGTAGTGTCGTTTCAATTTGACTGCGTTGGATTTGTGCGGATTAACGCCCGGCACATCGGGCGGAAACGACCACTTCACAGGGGCGTCGGTCACTGGCATGATAACGCTATCAGCTGCGGGAGATTAACGTCATCCAGACGGATACGCCGTTAAGGTCGGCGATTCCTGCCGTTACGTGGCAAGCCGTACAACTATGGTACCGCTACAGAATATCTCCCCTCAAACGGGCTTTCTCTTCTTCAGGCAGCGACTTCATTTGTGCAGCGCTCAGGCTATTAACATCAATAGCAAATGAGCTTTTGTCTGATTTGTTTGGCATCATTGCAGGCTGCGCTACAGACGTTGCTGCTGCCTTCTCACGGGCTGCCTTCTCACGGGCCGCCTTAACCTTTGCTGCTTCGTCAGCAGATGGTTCAGCAGCCAGATCCATCCCGTTAATCTTGGCAAACTTGGGGCCTTTTTCATCAACTGCCATCTGCAGAGCGGTTGCCCTTGAGTATCCTTCCGCCTCCAACTCTTCACGCCGGCTGATCACCGCATTAACTGCATCCTGATCAGCATCAGGAGACCTGCTATCCAGGAACGGGTATTTCTCAATCGCTGCTGCTGCCACCTCATTTACGCTATTAGCAACAACCGCCTTGGTCTGTTCTGATCTGAATTGTTCGGCTGACATCTGTAAAATAAGGTCAACTATTTGATCTTCATACTGGTCAGCAAGTTCAGTATCACCCTCAATTTTGGCATCAAACGCCTTCTGTCGCAGATCCTTCAACTGTTCACGCGGACTGACACCTGGCTCAACTACGGCTTCTGCAGCTTCTGGCGACTTAATTTCACCAGCAGTACGGGCCTGCAGCTCTTTGATCTGAGCAGCCAGCAATTCCCGCTCTGCCTTTTCAGCCTTCAACTGTTCGTTTACTTCATTGAACCGGGCACGGGGTATCAGATCATCCCCTTTTTTAGGGGCCTGACTGGCTGCTGCAGCATCTGTGGTTGTATCATTGCCATCAACAGCAGCATTCACATCAATAATCAGATCGCCCCGCGCAATGGCAGCCTGCTCCTCTTCAGTAAATTCAGGGGCAGCGTCCACCTGCTGCTCAACATCATCAACAACTACTGTTTCATCCTGATCTTCCATACAATTTCTCCCCGGTTAGTTGTTATCCGCAATAATTACGGATATTATTGTTGCAAAACCCCATCAGCCCGCTGTGTCTCAATACCGGTCATCATTCCTTCACCCGGACCATCTGGCTTGGCCGGAAACATAGGGCTGGTATTTTCCTGTGGTGGTTGCTGGGTAACAGCCGCCTCTGCCGGATACACCGGTTCAGGCATCAACGGTGCTTGATTCTGGTCTTTAAATCCGGCACTCTTAATTATTTCATCAGCAGCAGGAACTGCACCAACAACAGTTGCTGCAACCTGTGCAGCCTGCAGACCGCTGTAGATAGTTTCCACATTATCCAGCGTAGTAGCAGACAGGGCTTTTTTAGCCTGGGCCTGTTTTAGCTGTTCAGATGCTTCCAGATCCTTTATTTTCTGCAGTAACAGCTTCAGGTTCGCATCTGCCACCCCGTTGTCTTGCGGGTTGGCCAGACGATCAGCCAGTTCATTCTTGTTTGACAGGTTTGAGCGCCGGACAATCTCATCATCAGGTATGGCTACACCCATCTCACCACGCATCTTGGCCAGCTGCATAAACTGGCTCTCTTCATAGGTTGCTGCCATCGGCTGCTCAGAAACTTCAACATCATACTCGCCAACCGTAATATCGTTCAGCACAGCGCCTGAAGGATCAACCTGGTTCACCACCAGCTCTTCTTCCTCTGGTCTACCATAGCTGTCCTTTCCCACTATTTTGTAAATCCGCTCCGTGGTTATAAACTGCTGAATCAGTTCCAGCAGCTTACGGCCCACCAGCGTGCGGGTAAACTGCAGGTTAGACAGCGGCTTTGCCAGCTGCAGCTTGCTCTGAAACTGCTTCATGCCAATCGCCACGCCAGACACCTCGGCAGAATGCAGGCCCTGTTCAGCATCAGACATACCGGTAGCGGCTTTGATCCATGCCTCACCACGTTCTGCCAGCCTGTCCATGCCTGCCGGAAAACTGTTTGGCTGGATCTTCTGCGGCCCATTGGTTGACACTTTGGGGTCATACTCAATCACCAGGCCGGTCTTCATCCCTACCTTTGACAGATCGTGCGTAGTCATATTGGTTAAGGAATCTTTTGCAACCACCCAGCCTGAATTTGACAATGAGGTCATATAGTGGGTAAGGGCAGACACAGACTTGTTAAGCAGGTCTTGCGGCGAGATAGCATCAGACACCATGCATCCGGTACGGCCTTTATTGAACAGATAAAAGAAGGGGATAATGGTAGGGGACTCGTAGGGGCTCCAGTCATTATGCAGCACCGTTGTGGCTGTAGTAACCGTCCACATCAGACGACGGCCTTCCATCTTCTGTAACAGCAGCCTGTTATTGGCAGCATATACACGGGCCTCTTGCAAACTCAGTGTTTCAGGCACCAGCTTGGTGTCCCCACTCTGCATATCCACATAATGCAGAGCCATACTGCGCTTGTAGTGCTGCCGCTCAATCACCCGCAACCGCAGTTCACCAGCATCCTTTGACCACCACTGGTAATAACCACCAGGTGAAGTACCAAAACCATAATTGCTATCAGATCTATTGTTCACCGGAAAATCATCAGTAAACGGACGATCATTGTAATTAGTCCAGTCCTGTTCAGCCCTGGCTCTGGCAGCCTTGCCGTACATCCCTTCAATCTCATCAAGCGTAAGCCACATAAACCGCATGAATCCCGGCCACTCACGGGGGTCATACTCAGTCGCAAATACATCAGGGATAACGGTAACAGGGTCAACTGTACACATCTTGATTTCGCCATGCAGGTTGCCATCGTACACCATGCGAATGTCGATATAGCCCCGCTCGGAAATCAGGCCGGACTCCCACATATCAGTTTCGAGCACATGAAAATTGTTTTGATCAAGAAAATGCTTTGCCAGCTTAGAGAGGATCTTTGCGGTATCAGCCGAAGCATTGCCACGCTTGGCCTTAAAACTGATATCAGCACGGGTAGAAATCTGCTCACCAACCGCAGTCAACACCGCCTGTTTGGTTAGGTTAATCTCAAAACACTTACGCCCGGTAACAGACTCCATGTAGTCACGGTCATCATCAGACCAGTGACCACCATCGCCATGAAAATAACGGTAATTGCGCCTATTGCGGAACACGTAATCTTCGTGCCCGTTTGAACAGGCAAACCAGAACCGCTGCAGCTGTTCCTGCGCTATTTCGTAATCAGATTGTGCAGCCGAAACTGCTGGTGTAGCTGTCTGCATAAAAGCTCCCGGTGCGTGTTCTCGCACAAAGGGGGTGGATGGAACAAAACAATTACACTACGAACACATGGCGCTGGGCCTGCCACCTACAACACTTACCCCAGGTACCACAAACGCCGGGGAAGTAACCCGCTTGGGTGTATCAATACTGGCGTAAATAATGGCCTCTCCCTCATCAGGAGACCGGCCCAACCGCGCAATAATATCATCCTTAGACTCAATCAGGATCTTGCCATTACGCAGCTTCCAGGTAGGTGCAGACAGATCAGCCAGAATAGACTGGCCCGGAGGCAACGCAATCGGATCAGGCGATGCAGGATCAAGCAACTCACGAAACCGCCACCACAAAAACGCCCGATAATTATAGAACCGCAACATCTTACTCTTATCAGTCTGAGTACAGGCATCAGACCCAACCACCGCAACCACATGCACACCGGCGCTGTTCAGATGGTCGTATGGGCTGGTGCCTACTCCAATCGCATCCACATGAATAGGAGCGCCATCACGGGCCGCAGCAATCGCAACACCAGCAGCAGCAGCACCATCAGCAGTCTCGGTACCTGGATATACCAGCAACTCATCAAACCAGTGACCATGCCGACGCGACACAACCGTCTTGTCCCTGCCGCCACGGGCCACATCCTCACCAACTGAATCCATCGGCCCCTGCTTGCCCTGCACAGTCCAGCGTGATTGCGCTGCCCTGATCCAATCAGTAGGCAGAACCTGCCACGGGTTAGCATCCTTGCCAGCAGAGAAGTCTCCCTTCAACATCCTGCTGCGCAGCGGTTCAGGCAACGCCTGCAGGGTTGCCTTATAGCCGGTAGACATCAGAAAAGGGTTATCCTCCACGCTTGAAGGTATGAACGTCCGCGACTTAGGGGTAATCCATTCCCCTTCATGTAAAAACGGTTTACCATCCGGGCGCTCAACATCCACACCGCCAATCGTCGTGTACCAGCGCAACTTGCCCGGAGTCTCAGGATAATCAGGATGATTAACATCAAGCCACGGCGCCCAATACGATATAACCCACTCACCTTCTGCATCCAGCGGAGGATTACCAGTACAAACCACCCGGCAGCGCTGATTAACATCATCACTGCGCAACCAGGTACACAAAAACCGAAACTGAGCCTCAGTAAAATTGGTTATTTCGTCGAAGCCCTTCAGATCGTGTGGGCGGCCCTGATACTTTTGCTCATCACCTACATTCGGGCAGGAAAGAAACTCAATCAACTGACCTGCTTCCTCACGCCTCCAGGTAGGAGGAGACGACATATTCAGCCCGTCACGGTTGCCCACGATCTTAGCCGCCCGGTCAATGATACTGGTCAGTTCAGTACCCACACGCCTGAAAATAGCCACATTGGCATGACTCGTTAATGCCAGACCACACAACAGATCAGTCTTGCCCCCCCCAGCAGAACCACCGTAAAACAAAATATCAGCAGGGGACTGATACGCCTCACTCTGAGGCCCAGGCAGCGGAACCCACAACGGAGCATCAGCAGCCAGCAGAGCATTAACCTCAGCCTGCTCATCCTCAGTTAAAAACTGAAGCATCTCCGTTATCAGATCAATCTCACTGCTCACTGGTCTTTTCCTTGGCACGCTGTTGCGCAACCTTCAGCAAATGACTAATACGAGCTGCCTTCTGGATGGGTGACATCTGGGTAACGTCAATTGCCACCGGTCCACCATCCTTGCCAGTCAGCTCTATCTTCGACTTATCCAGCCCAAGTATCCGTGCCATACCCTCATAGCCTTTGGCACGTAGCGGCACCACCGGCATCACTTCCGTATCAAACGTGACAGAATCACCATCCTGCTGCTTGATAGTAACCACCTCAAAATCACAAATAGAAGCCAGCTCATCATCAAGATCAGCCAAACGTAGAACGTTTTTGCCGTTGCTTGCAGGATCTAAAAACCGCCTGCGGTCAATCTTTGCAATCTTGCCGTAGTACAGCATCACATCATCAGCAGATAACCGATACCGATCACGATTTTCGCTCTTGATAGCCTCAATACGATCAACAATATTAGGTAATGTTAGGAGTTTAGACGATTCAACGCGGGCAGTAGCCTCTTTAACTCTCCGCTTAACCGCAAGGTAAGACTTATAGGCTGGCTCGGTAGAAATAATAGCTCTTCGCCAACAAAACTTTTCCAACCAATCTTCCAAAACAGCGGATTCATAGCCAACCTCCTGCTGCATACCGGGCAGAACAGTCTGACCCGGCAATGCAGTAGGAGAACCATCCAGTAAATCAGCTTCAATATTTAGCGGCTTTGTGTCCATAATCCACGCTCTACACCAAACCAACCAGCAACGTCAACATAAAAATCCGCAATAGTTGCGGATATTGTCAAAACAAAGCATCCTGCTGATCCACAAACCCCACAAACCCGAACAGGCCAGGCTGACTGTTACAGCACCGCTCAACCTCATCAGCACTGGCTTTTTCCACCAGCATAATCGCCTCACGCTCTGCCCGCAGCTCTGCCTGCTCAGGAGACATCAGCCGAAACAACTCACGCCGTTCATCAGGTGTCACAGCAGAGCGCATCATGCTGCCACCCCCAAAATCTCAGCCTGCTGCTGCAAAGCCTCCCGGCGCTCAGCCAGATCAACAACCGGCTTAGTCGGCACCTTCACAACATCAACCAATCCAGCCAGGATACCGTTAAAATCTTTTGGAGCGTTACGCAGTTCATCGTCATTAAACTCGCCAATCATCAACGGTTCTTCAGTAAACTCATGCCTGACCACTGGAGGCCGCCAGGCAGCAGACCACTCCCGCAACTCTGCCGCTTTTGGCCAAAACTTGCAGCGCTTGATAGCCTCCGTAATAGCCATGTCAAACGCTCCATCAGCCAGATCCTGCAGGCCTCGCCAATACAAGGCCGTCAGTTTATCAGCATCAGACTCCTCCAGCTTATCACCGCCTATTGGCCCAAAATACACAGCCAGCAGCTTCATACCTTCACTAAACACCCTGACTTGCATGGATAGCCTCCGCAACCCGGTCAATAGCCGCAAAATCAGAACGCAACCGCTCAGAACGTGCGCCGGGCCTGTCCCTGCTTCTGGCATCCGGTTTCGGCTTGCCTTCCAACACACTGGTCACGTATTTCAGCGTCCTGCCTCCCTGAACCGCAGTTATCTCAAAAGCGCTTTTGATCTGCTCACGGCTGTAGATCCGGCATAACTCGCTGGCCTGCTGGTTACAGCCACCCGGCATCAGACTCCCGGTTGCCTCTTGAAACAGAAAACGAAACTCGTTGATTGACATTTTTTCCGACGACGACGGTTTTTCGTCGGTCGTGGGGGGTAGGGGGGTAGTTGATGCTTGAGAAGAAGAGTCGTTGTTTATAGGATTAGGTTTAGGTTTAGGTATAGGAGAAGGAGTAGGGGCTAGCGGTTCGCTTGCGTTCGCTCTGCGTTCGCTGTTAATCGCTAAATTATCAACAATATCAGCTAGCGATTTGCCAGCAATCGCCGCCTGCGTTATTAAGGCATAATCGTCTTTGCAGACTGATTTTATCCCCAATTGCTTTAACTCTGCAAACATGGCTGGTGCGGATTGAGCCAATTTTGAGAAACGAGACGCATCGCTCCGGCCATCAGAACAGGCCACCCAGGTATTATGAGTCAACCAGTCATGACACACCATAACCCCATCATCACCAACATCAATATACCCTGAGAAACGTAACGCCTCTGCAAATAGTCCTGCCTCACCACCCCAGCCAGCCACCGCCTCAATATCATCGTCATCCATGCCCCGCAGAACACCGTCAGGCAACTGCTGCGCAACATATATCCACAGTTTCACCAGCAACCACGGGGCAGCCGGATCTGATAGCCTTCGTATCAGCCGCAGCGTTTTTTTATGTCCAGGAAATCCAACATCGAGGCGTATATCGGTAATCATCAGAAACCTCAGTAGGTAACAGTATAGGTAAGAACAGCAGCCGCCAGTCAGTAAACAATTTTACGCCACTCATGCCAGCCATGCAGGGCGTAGCCTGCAGCAGACAAGATGTTCAAAATAATTATAAGAGTAGGAAAAAATCTGGTTGATAGCATGACAAGCCTTTGTCGTTTTTTACAATCTGTTACAGGATTATTAACCCTTTTGTCGTTACTTCTAAAAATTAGGGGGTCTAATACTCGTTAGATTACTCTGGCAACTAATCACGGCTTGCTCCATGCAACGCTGATTTTGCCACAACATTTACATTTCAGAACCTGTACTGTGCATCCGCGCTCTACGGTTTCTTCAATGTAATCACATCCTGCAACCATGTCAGATACCCTGATACTCCGCCAAATTGACTTTATTAAACACAGAGGGTTTCTCATGCCTGTTTCACCTCATTTATCCGGCTCATGCCGTGGCAGTTCGGGCATTCCAGCAGAGTAGCATTGTTTTGGTCATAGGCAGCCTGCCAGTCATGGCCGCAGAGATTGCAATACACTGATTGAGTTATCCACCGTTCGGGCGGCCATTGATATGCTGTTTGCTCCATATTTGTAACCCCTTGTTATTACTTGTGACCTTGACTTTTCGTAATCTAACGCTCATTCAAGGCGCGACTGGCTTACTTCGTGCGCCATCGGCCTTAATTCTGTCGTTAGAGACCAACAATTTCGTCAACGAACAGAACATCCATGCCGACACGGTGGGCAACGTGCAGTTCTAGGTTTGCTCCGCTGCTTTTTTGCCACCCCGGCATTAATGCAATCGCCTGGCAGTCCATCATTGCCCGGAGGTCTGCCCGGAGACATGCGTTGTAAAAAGCATTCCATCCAGCGCAGTCCTCCGCTCCAGGGTGCGGTACATCAATTTCTATCTCAGCGGGGTTTACCACATCGATACCGCGCTCCCGCAAAGCCCTTGCTGCATCGTGGAATGCTGGGAAATTGCTATCTGGGTATCCCTTCATGGGTCCGCTCAAATACACTCTCATAATCCGGCTCCTTTGCTGCCTCTAACGGCTCAATCAACTCGGAGTTGGTGGATGCTCCTCGCAGCAGGCCGTGTTCTTGTCGTTAATGTTTGAGATATGCCGGGTTCACCTCTTCGGCCCCACCAACCCGGTTATCTCGTGCTCGTTAGAGGCTACGCTAATTTCCAAAACGGGCACTCTTCGCGTTTGTTAAATTTTTGAGCATGTACGCAATCTTTGGGCGAGTTATAATCAAGCACACAATCTGTTAGTTTGTCCCCTTCAACTATGCAGCACCATTGCTTTTCTTCTTGTTCTTTATAGGGGCAAATGGTTTTTTCTAGCAACTCGGCAGCTTTGGCCCATGCAGCTTGGACATCGTCAGTAGTCGCTTTGTCTGATTCGCGTCTAAAGATCGGCACCAATGCCTCTAACGGCTCAATCAACGCCGACTGGCCTGCTGTGTTCGCTCCGGTCTGTTTCTCTCTATCTGTACTCATATCAAAGTCCTTTCAGAGTAACCCGGCCAGCGGGTTATCTCGTTCTCGTTGGGGGTGCTACCAAGATTCAAGGCCGCACTCACATTGACCGTCGCCCCAAATAAGCCGTTGCGCGCAATGTAATGTATGACCCACTTCGGTCATCCACTGTATGTCCATGTTGTCTCGCCTGGCGCGTTCTTCGTCTTCTGCGCTCCACTCTACCGTGGTATTTCCGACAGGCACCCCCAACGGCTCAATCAACTCGGACTTACTTACTGCCGTCTCAATTTTCTCTATTTCCATATCATTACCTTCTTTCTGTATGTACTTGTTGTGTCGTAAGCCGGTTATCACGGTAGTTATGCCCCAAATAACTGTAGTTGCTGTTGCGCCGCTTCAATTCTTTTACAAGCAATGTCAAAATACTTCTGGTCTATCTCAATCCCAGTGAATTTTATGCCCATCTGCATCGCAGCAACACCAGTGCTTCCGCTACCCATATATGGGTCAAGAACAACTTTAGGCTCTCCTGCCTGCTGGATGCACCAGCGCATTAAAGCCATAGGCTTTTGAGTGGGGTGGCTGTTCTGGTATCCGTCACTGCCCTTTGGGGCAAAACCACTTTCATTGCCCCTTGCATACGAAAATACTCTTGTTGCTTTGTTTCTGTTTGACCATGCCATTTCTGCATCAGCTAGGCTAAAACCTCGCTGCACTTTATCCCAAATTAGCCACTGCATTGAAGGCGGCAAACAATCAGTAAAGTAATTGCCTCCCCAAATAATTACAGCCTCTCCAGCCGACAACAGGCTATCAATGGCTTCCTTACTAGGTCTGGCCTTATCCCATTCAGCACAGCCTCTGTCATGCTTCCATCCGCTTGCGGTACAGAATCCGCCAGCATTGCCGAAGTTTATCCCATACGGCGGGTCAGTTATCACTGCATCCACTTTCGGCAATGTTGGAAGTATCTCCAAGCAATCACCGTGGTACAGTTCAGCATTTCCTATAATCACCTTTTCCATATTCCACTCGCGTCCTGTTGTGGCATAACGGCTCAATCAACGCTGACTGGTTAGCCGTGGGTTGTGTGGTAGTTTGAGACACCGTCGCTGGCTAACCAGCAGGTTATCTCGTAAACGTTAGGTACTAAACGGGCGGTGCAGGCAGTGGCATCCAGTGGGTGGCCTTTATCAGTAGCTGATCCCCATCGTTGCCAAACTCGGCTATGATCCACGCCTCATCATCTGTTTCAATGCTCTTTGCCCAATGGCCGCAATACATACCAGTGCCATTCCAGAGTAGCACCCTCTCTTTTTTTGGTGCCGTTTCAATTGGCATCCATGTACCTAACGCGCATTCAACTCGGAGTTGCTTGTTATGTGCGTAATTTTCGGCTTGGTCTTTCTCGTTCATTCGGTGTCTCACTCTCTCCGGTGTCGCAACCCGGTTAATTTTGTACGTTAGATTACTCTATCGACAGTACCTATTGCGGATCACCGCTGCGATGCTGTTTTTAACTCCTGTGGCTGCTTTTGCTTCTTTGGCTGTTGCATGCACTGATGTCGTAGTAATATGTTCCTCGGCAATCTTGGCGCACTCTTCGGCAATCTGCTTTTTATCAGCTTCGAGCTGGTATATCTTTGCTTGCAAGTCTTGGCACCGCAGCCAATCCCGGCTGACAAATCTCCCTATGCTATTCTCTTGCCCTTCTGTCCCGCATGAATCGCATCTCATTGTAAATCACCGTCCTTTAGTAATCTAACGTGCTCAATCAACTCGGAGTTGGTGGGTGCTCCTCGTTTTTAGCCGTGTCTCAGTCGTTAATGTTTGAGATATGCCGGGCCCGCCTCTTCGGCTCCACCAACCCGGTTATCTCGTTACTCGTTAGAGGCCAAAACCGGCAGCAGTTTGTTCGCGGGCTGTTTTAACAGCCAACTCTTCAAACGCCCATTCAGCCATCCCTGCTTGCGTTTTATCTATCAAATTCTTGCGTTCTTCTTCACTCAATACCAGCCAGCGCAACGGGGGCTTGTTTTGTAATGTAGTTTCAATCACATATATGGTGTACGCGGCGTACTCTATGGCCCCTAACGCACCGTTCAACTCGGAGTTACTGGCGCTGTCAGCTATAGTAGCGTTTCCGCTGTCGTCAGTCTGTTTATTCATTTGCTTTCTCCTCTCCGGGTCCGTAACCCGGTTAACTGATGCACGTTAGGGTTGCTCTGCTCAAGCGTCGGGTCTGCAGGGCATAATTAAGCCTACTCCACCATCAAACCTGAACCACGCCGGTGCTGTTTCGTTCATCGGGCCTATTTCACAGCCTGGCAACGTGGCCAACAGATGCAAATATTTAACCTGGAACTTAGCAGGGCCTACAGGATGGGAGGAAAACACTTCTACTTTCCCAGATCCACCACATTTGTCGCAAACGTCGATCTTTCCAGTTCCATCACAGCTCAGACAGTCGCAGGTGTAGTCGTTATAGTAGTTAGACAGCTCAACCTCTCCTGTTCCACCACATTCAGGGCATGTTGTTGGTTGGTTCCGCTGGCCTTTACACTTTGGGCAATCTATCGGTGGTTTTTCTGCACACTCAGGTATGGCATACCATTGCTCAGGCTGTTGCGCTGGCCATATACGGCTTACTTGTGGGGCACTATGGTTTTCTTCAATACCGTCAATTCTGGCAACCTGGATCAACAAGCGCCCTGAAGTTGCGAAAGAATATTCACCATCTGACCAAGGTGTTTTAATGTTATCCCTGCTATCGTCAATGTCTTGGCAGCAAAATTGTTTAAGAGTTTGTATATCCATCTTGGCACCTTCCCACCCTAACGGCTCAATCAACTCGGAGTTGGTGGATGCTCCTCGCTTCATGCCGTGTCGTAGTCGTTAGTGTTTGAGATATGCCGGGTTCACCTCTTCGGCCCCACCAACCCGGTTATCTCGTTACTCGTTAGGGTTTTACGCCAATAGCCTCTTTAGCTGCATGCAATATTGCCCTGTCTACCAGCTGCTTGAGGGAATATTTATCGTACACTCTTCCGACAAGCTCTCTTGCGTGCTTTTCGATCTCTTCAGCAATAATGTTTTCGTTTACGCGAGAGAATTTTATTGGCAGTATCTCGTCAATTTTGCCTTGGATGGCAACAGATGTTAGTTTCGCTACTTCAGCAGCAACTTGTGTTTCAATGGCTCTTTTAAGTTCTTTACTATCTATTTCGATTGTAAGTTTCATCTTGGTACCCTAACGGCTCAATCAACGCGGACTGGCTTACTGTGTGCTGAATAGAACCGTTTCCTTTCTGTGAATTTAGGTGTTTAAGTCATTTCAATAACCAGCCAGCCGGTTATCTCGTAAACGTTAGCGAGACAGGACTTGATACGCCTGTGTCGCTGTGATTTTGCCATTTTCCATGCTTAGTTCCATCGGCCAAAACTTAAGAATAGGTTGCCCGTCCCATACAAAAATCTCGGTCTTGTCTGGGTAAACTTCAAACCGCCCCCGGTGTTTGACCTCTTCCGTGTTCAACGTCGTAAAATCAGGGCAGTGGCTTACTATGGCGGCTAATATGGCTGCATCCTTTTGATTTACAACCGCAGATGCTGTGTCTTTTGCCAGCGTTTCAACTATGCTCATAATTCAGCTCCTTTATTGCCCCTAACGGCTCATTAGCAAGGCCCAGCAGCAGCCGTGGTGTATCCGGCAGCATTACGGTGCCCGCCGCCGCCGAACTGTTTGGCTATGGCGGACACGTCGAAATCTCCGATTGATCGCAGAGAATAAGACCGCTTGCCGTCCGCCCGGTCGCAATAAGAGGCGCTGAAGGCCGCTTCCGGGAATTTCTGACAGAGTTGGTTTCCGACCTCTGAAATGTTGTCGGAGAGATTCAGCACTGGAACCTTGAACCCGGCGATTTCCACCCAGCGAACATTCCGGCAGGCCCGATCAACCTGCGAATCACGGAACGCCTTGATTGCCTTGCCGCCGACCTCCGCCTCTTCCAGACAAAAATCATCCCAGGCCAGGAAGGTTTGAGGGAGTGAGGCTATATACAGATTCACCTCCTCAGAATTTGGCAGCGCAAAGCGCCACAGGTCCCGATCTTGAACGTATTTTAGTATCTCAGGCACAGGACGGCCCGGATACATGCGCTCCCACGCCAGCACGGCACCTGATTTATCCATGTTAAACGTCACGTAGGGCAGCCCCGCCAGCTCCTTTTCGGCGGTTTTGTGGTGGTCGAGTATCGTCAGGCGATACTTTGCCGCCAGCGCCTCACACGTTGCCCGGTCATAAGAAAAATCTACGATGAACAATTCCTCGATAGTCTCTGGCAGTTCCGGCACCGGCTGTCCGTACTGGACAGGAATGTAAATCGCTTTTTCGTAGATCATCTTCCAACAGGCATAGGCGGCCCCGAAACCATCAGCATCATTGTGGTAAAGAATTGCTGTTTTCATCGTCTGTATCTTCTCCTGTAGTGGTAATGCCTTGCTAACCAGATCCTTTTCTGTGGCCTTGGCCATCCTCATGGTAACTACATTGCCTTCGTCACTCATTACGCTCCTCCGCCAACCGATATACCGCTTTAATATCCACACCCAACACACGGGCCACCTTGTTGGGAGAAATGCCCTCAGCCAGCAACCGCTTCACCTCAGCATGCTCATACGCACTTAGCACAGTAGTACCCCCGTTCCTGATTCTTGGCCTCCACCAGCGCAATAAAATCATCAACACTGCCATCAACAGCAGAGGCCAGCAGGGTAATCTCAGTATCAACAGCCTGCAGTAGCCACTGCAGCTTAACCACAATCATATTCGTATGCCTGCACAGCACCGCATCACCAAACACCCGGTAACACTGCTTCATCTCATGCAGATGATCTTCCGCACTCATAAACAAACAATGATAGGGAGACAACGCCAGCAGATCCTTATCTGCTCCATACTTCTCCTGCAGAATCCTGAAACCGGTCTCAATGCTGTGTCGCAGATCCAGCAACTCAATCATCGCATCTCGATATTTACCCGCCAGTAATTCAAGTTCAAACTCCATCAGTTCAGAGCCTATATGCCGCATCTGACCAGCAATGCCGTTTTCATCCACAAACCTGGTACGAGGAAACCGAAACAACGTGTTCATGCTGCCACCGCCTTACCTTTTTCCCTGTTCTGCCTACGCATATACAACCTGCGTTCCTTCTCTTCCTCATAGCCCTGCTGCAACATATCTGCGTCAACCGGGGCACCGCAGGCATGCTGGACCAATCGTGCAATAGTCTGCCAACTGGTCTTATGCCGCAGCATAGAGGCGATATTGTCAAAAAACGTAACCGCCACATTCGGTTCCGGTTCCAGCTCAATAACCACCGGTTCCGCCACCTCAACAACCTCAGCAAAAGCAACAGTCTCTGCATCAAACATAGGCAAAGGAACATACAGATCAATCCATGTGCCACACCGGCAACTGAAACCAGTGATCCGGTTTATCGCACTATGATCGGCACCAGCTCTGCCGGTCAGCACCTCTATGTGCATCTGTTTTTTACAGCGCAGGCAGGAAACCATTAAAAATGCTCTTGATAAAACTGATCAACCACATCACACAACGCCTGTGCTGACATGTAATAAGCATCACCCGTGACCAGGTTTTTCATGTGTACCAGCTCCGGCTTATCAGCCACCTGGCGCAGGGTGATATTTCCAATCCTGATCACACCATCACAGTCATAATTGATTATCGGTCTCGGCATATCTCTCTCCTTGGCTGCTCATCAGTACCGGGTAACCACTCCCGGCAGACAGGGGAGGG